>Ga0208048_1000281_pt1 | contig 27250 bp, 12 predicted proteins | sample Malawi_45m_30L_FD_184163 | JGI IMG/M metagenome (GOLD analysis project Ga0208048, IMG submission 184163) | Freshwater microbial communities from Lake Malawi, Central Region, Malawi to study Microbial Dark Matter (Phase II) - Malawi_45m_30L... | ecosystem: Environmental > Aquatic > Freshwater >...
CCCCCCTGGGGGGCACCCCCTCTCCATCTCACCCCATCCCATCGCATCCCCTCTCATGATCATGTCCATGGCATCAGACCTCACCACTCGTCAGATCGTGTGGGCAGGGCGTCCCACTGAGGGCGCACAGCAGACCATGGGGCTGCAGGTGCCCATCACTGTGGAGGCATCGTGGCTAGCAGGTGCTCATGCTGCCCGCTATCGTGAAGAGGCACTCGCCCGCCTGCCTCAGTGGGAGGACTGACCCGCTATCCTAGCACACCCCCAGACCATGCCGAAGGGCAGTGATTTGGGGGTAATACGTTTGTATCGGCGGAGCCGAGCGATACCAAAAACGATAGATACTATTAACCTACAAAACTTTGAAAACGCTCGATCATTTACACGTTTCAAAAAAATTTTTTTCCCAAATCAAATGACTCAAAAAACCTCAATAACTTCAGTGCCCCCTTGGAGATCTGGCATTACCATCTGTAACCCCAAAAACACGAAAACCACAATCATCGAGGAACTTGGATATGTCTACATAGTATTGCAAGAACTATGGAGAATGTGGTGGAACAAGTCTCGCATATTATAGTAGAGATTCCAACGCTTTCAATATACGTGTGTAGTAATCGAGGTAGGCAAATGCCATTTCGATGTGACTCACAAGAAAGTTTGAATGATATTGTGGAATATATACATTTGCGGTTACCGTTTACTAAGATTTTAATCAAACAATGAATATATAAGAAAGATTTGGTAAAACTTTATGACTAAAACATATGAAACAACGGTCGAGTACAATGAAGACTTTGACGAATACTATATTACATTACCCGACGAACTGATCGAATCACTTGCTTGGGACGAGGGAGATGTGGTAGAATGGCACATGAATAAAGACGGCACCGTTCTTGTAGAGCGAGTCGATGAATTCTTTGAGAGTGAACAAAATGACGAAGATGAATAAAGTAAACTTTTCTATTGTAGGAAAGGATGGCACAGTTCAGCAGGACTTATCTTTTGATGATTTTGATACGTTAGCAGATCACATGATGGATGTTGCTAGCAAATGGTATGAGGGAGTTTATGATCCCGATGATAGTATGAAGGTTGAAAGATTTGATGAAAATGACAATTTGATTTTAACTGAAGAACGTAAATTTGGAGAGGATATTAACGATGAGTTCGACGGAGAAGAGTTTAATCTCAACCTTCCAGAGCTTCCAGACCTCGGATCAACGAATAAACGAGGTAGAGGAAAGCCTAAAGGTTTTGGTTGAGCTATTATTGAATAGAATAGAGAAAATGGAGAAACAACTCTCTAGACTTCCTGATCCATTTGTGTTAGAATATCGAGTACCTGGAGACGATGAGTATACTGATCTCGGAACTGTTTTGACGGATATCTATGTTCGTCTAAATAGAATTGAAGAAAAGTTAAAGTAATATGGCAATCCCTATAGCAGTTATTGGTGATATGGTTGGATCAGGCACATTAATCGCAAAACCATCGGTAACTGTGAAGATTGGTGGACAACCCGTATGTCTTGCGCCTGCTACCGTGTCACCACATGGTTCCGACGCCCATGCATCCGCAACGGTTGCTGCAGGGAAGATAACAAAGTTGAAGATTGACAAACAACCTGTCATTGGAGACGGCGATGTTGCCACTTGTGGCCATGTCGTGATTGCAAAAAATAAAAAAGTTACCGCAAGTTAGTTATGGCAAAATCAAAAATCGGTCTAGTCAAGACAAATTATGTACCAGGCAAACCCAAAATTACGAGTCAGGGACGTTCGAAGAACACGAATCGTGCCGCAACCAGTCGAAATGGTCGTAAAAAGCGTTATCGTGGGCAGGGCAGGTAAGAAATTTTGAGTAAGAACGCCATTTTTTGGCGTTTTTTATGATATTTGCCAAAAATCGGGATAGCAACCCCGTAAAAAGTTCTGTTTTATACCTTTTTTGGAAAAAACAGATGGCAAAATACCAAGTTGACCGAGATATTTTGTATATGAAGGAAAACTGGGGCACCACAAAGCTTGTTACAGACTATATGGCGCTGACTCCGACAAAACAACGGAAGAAAAACGAACCACCAGATGATAGAATGTCTAGACAATGTGGTGGTAAGGATGGTTTTGATGATTACGTTGAGTGGTGGGCTTGAATATTGGGCATAAATAATAATATAAAAATAGCTCTCTCATGCCTAAGTTCCGAGAATTTAAGGATTTAAGTGTAACGTTTGATAAACACATTCAAACGGGTGATCTGATTGTAACTAAGAATGAGAGAGCGATTAAAACGGCGATTCAAAATTTAGTTGTAACAAGAAGAGGAGAGCGTTTTTTCAACTCCGACATCGGAACTGGATTGACAAATCTCCTCTTTGAAGCGATGGATTATGGTATTGCTGGTTCTATTCAATCTGAAGTATCTCAAATCATTCAAAAATACGAACCAAGAGTTGATTTAGTTTCCGTTAATGCGTTTCCAAACTTTGATGATAATCGTTATGAGATAGAAGTTGAGTTTAGAATCAAAGGCATCGATATTGTTCCCACTACAGTGGAAATTTTTCTAGAGAGAACCAGATAAATGCCATACACACAGGTTAATAACTTAGATTATCTACAAATAAAAAACGCACTGAAGGATTATCTGAAGGCGCAAACGGATATTACTGACTATGATTACGAAGGGTCAGTTATTAGTCATTTACTTGATGTATTAGCATACAATACTTACTATACTGCGTTCAATACCAACATGGTAGTGAACGAGTTGTTCTTGGATTCTGCTACACTAAGAGATAATGTTGTTTCATTAGCAAAGCAACTAGGATATCGTCCTCGTTCAGTAACCTCTCCGTCAACAAGTATTAACTTCCAAGCAAGCTTTACTGGAACAGCACCAGATACGATTACATTAAAAGCAGGTGCTGCATTTACAACAATCTTTGATGATACACTATATCAGTATAGTGTAGTTGATGATATCAAAGCAAATGTAGTCGGTGGAGTTGCAAATTTTACAAATATAGTTATTAAAGAGGGAACCTACCTCAAAGCAAACTTTACCGTAAACTCAACGTTGAAGTCTCAGAAGTTTATTCTGTCAAATCCATTTATCGACACTTCTACAATCCGTGTAAAAGTGTTTCCTAACAGTTCTAGTACTTCGTTTGCGATTTATAGACCAGCAGATAATGTTTTATCAATAACACCAAGTTCTAGAGTGTTTTTCATTGAAGAAGTAGAAGATGAAAACTACGAAATCACGTTCGGTGATGGCATTTTCGGAAGAAAACTTCAAAATACTGAATATATTGAGATTTCATACCTCACAACTAACGGACCCGCTTCGAATGGAGCAAACTCATTTGTATTCAATGGTATTCTAGCAGATACATTTGGTAATACAACATACACCGTTACCGTAACTGTACCCACTGCACCTGAAGGATCTTCGGGTGGAGAAGACATTGAATCAATCGATAAGATCAAAAAGAACGCTCCTAAGATGTATGGAGCACAAGACCGCGCAGTAACAGCGGATGACTACGAAGCAATCATTCGTAAAATCTATCCAGCAACCTCTGACATTATTATTTTTGGCGGTGAAGAAGACAATCCTCCGCAATATGGTAAAGTTAAGATTGTAATAAAACCAAGAAACACAGCATTCTTGACTGCATTTAGCAAGAGGTCGATTGTTGATGAACTCAAAAAGTATTGTGTTGCTTCGATTACTCCAGAAATCGTTGATCCATCAGTTGTTTATGTCGAGATAATCAGTGATATCTTCTATGATACCAACAAAACAACACTAACTGCAGACAAAATCAAAGCTTTGGTTGTTGAAACTGTGGAAAAATATATTTTATCGTCAGATATTGAAAAGTTTAATGGTAAGTTTAGATATAGTAAGGTAGTTGGTGCGATTGATAATGCAGAAAATGCCATTACAAGCAACTTGACATATATTGTCTTGAGAAAAGACTTTTATCCCGCATTAAACGCAAGTTATTACTATGAACTATGTTTCCAAAACACATTTGATGAAGAATGTGATAGTTCTACCGTTTATAGCACTGGTTTTGTAGTTCAAGAATACCCCAATGATATAGTATATTTGGAAGATCGTGCTGGCAAAATGGTACTATATAGACTAGATTCTCAAACTGGAGATAAAATTGTTTTAAATCGTGAAATAGGAACGGTGGATTATGTGAAAGGTGAAGTGAAGTTATACGATCTTTCGATTATACAGGGAACATACAACGATAACAAAATCGAACTGAGAGTGATTCCTCTAAAAAATGATATTAATGCTTCAAGAGAAGTTTACTTGGATGTTGATATTCCAAGAAGCACATTCACCGTAGTCCAAGAGTAAATAGATGTCTAAGGCAAAAAAACTTTCGGTTCTAGTTGATACGCAGCTTCCCGATTTTATTGCATCCGAATACGACAATTTCTCCAAGTTCCTGCAGAAGTATTATGAGCAGCTAGAAACTGCTGGACAACCATTAGACATCATTAATAATCTCACAACCTATCATGATATTGATTTTTATGAAAAGAGTTTATTAAAGGAAAATACTACACTCAGTTCTTCGATTAATGCAACTGCTACGACAATCAACGTTGCATCAACCGCAGGATTCCCAGAAAAAAACGGATATTTCTCAATTGACGAAGAAATAATCTTCTACAAGAAGACAACTTCTACTAGTTTTATTAACTGTTACCGTAATGTAAGCGGAACCACAAAACTTGGAGATCTGTATCACTTAAATGATTATAGATCAGTAGATCCAGCAAATGTAGGCACTGGAGTGCCGCATACTGCTGGTAAGATTGTTAATAATATAAGTAATCTCTTTCTATATGCTTTTGTTAAAAACTTTGAAAGGGAATACTTGGATGCATTTCCAGAACAGAATTTAAAAACAGAAGTTGATAAAAGAATTTTAATCAAAAATATCAAACAGTTCTATAGAACAAAAGGAACTGAGCAATCAATCAAGTTTATTTTCAACTCCATTGTTGCTACTGAACCTTCAGATATTCCATCAGTATATTACCCAAAAGATAATACATTTAAAGCATCAAATGGCGAATGGATTGATAAGTATGGATTGCAGGTAAAAGTTCTTTCTGGAGATGTAACCCAGTTAGTTGGGCAAAAGATTGTTCAAAATACTTCTGTATATTCAGATGCACCTTATTCTTTTGCTATTGTTGACGCAGTTGTTCCTATTGGAGACAAAGACGGAGAAACATTATACGAACTAGTTCTTGCCGAAGACACCATAGTTGGTAACTTTGTTCTTTCTGCAAAGACATATTTGACTAAAATTTTACCATCTAATGCAGTAGCAGGAAACTTTGTGAATGTTTACTCCACATCAGGATGGAATACTACTGAAGGAGAACTGAGAATAGGAAATGAGACGATCACGTATAAAACAAAAAATGTAAATCAGTTTAAAATAACTAGTAGAACTGGTTCATCCTCTTATTCTGTTGGAACTAGCGTATATTCAAACTCTTCTCTGTTTGGATACTATACTGACGGCAATGGAGTTATTCAAGAGGTCGGACTATTACCACTTGGTTATCTATATGATTTGAAAGTTTTTGCAGGAGCTCCATATTCATCAGAAGGCGATAAAATCCAAGTAGAAGATTCTGGATTTTCTTCTTTAGATCCAATCATTTATAACAGTTCAACTAATAGCACTAGATGGATTATTAATGAATCAAATACGGCTCCATTAGTATCATCTCAATCATCGGTACAATCTTTATTATCAGAAGTTATTGCTAATGTATCTGCAATCTATGAAGACGATCAATATTTTTATATTGCTTCATCTGGATTTCCTTCTTATTCTATTGGACCTTTCACAGCATTAACTAATCCTCAAAATCAAAATCTATTAAAGTTAATAAAGAAAAATCCAACAACTTCCACGGAAATATTTACAACCACAACAAAAGATGTTGGTATTTTAGTAAATGGTGTCCGTTTGTATAGTTATAAAGATGATGAAGAAGTTATCAACGGTCCTGTAGTAAAAATAGAAGTTACTAATCAAGGTACTTCTTATGCTGCTCCCCCATTTGTACTGTTTGGTAATGGTAGCGCATCTGCTACTGCTGTAATGTCTGGAGAAGTGGTCGAAAAGATCATTATCAATGATGGAGGTACTGGATACACTTCAGATCCAGCAGTAACCATTACTTCGGGACGTGGAGCAGTTATAACTGCTACTGTTACTGGCGATAGAGTAACAAGACTCAATATAGTGAACCCAGGCGAGTATTATTCGTCACCACCAACTGTTGTTATTAGAGATAGTCTTGGCAGAGGTAGATACGCCGAATATATTGCAAATGTTTCTGCAGAAGGGCAAATCACAGGATTTATTAAAATCCAAGAAGGTAAGTTCTATACCCAGGAAAATGTGATTGTTGAAATCATTCCTGTTGGAAAAAATGCTACTGCAGTAGCTAAAGTAAAGAGATGGAGAAAAAATAGATTTACAAAACTACAAAGTTCGTTAGATTCTAGTTATGGATATTATTTTGACAATATTAATCCAGCACTAGGTTATGGATATGGACATGTAGCAAATCCAAAAAAACTACGTGTAGCATTAAACGATAACTTAGATGGTAATGGGTTAATACCAGCTACCTTGACTCACTCTCCAATCTTAGGATTTGCTTATGATGGTAATCCGATTTATGGACCATATGGATACACCAATCCATTGAGTAAGAAAACTGCTATTATAAGAATGACGAGCAGTTATGCATTAAACACCAGCAGAACAAATGGTCCAACCAATCCCCTAGGAACTTATGTAGAAGATTATACTTATGTTCATCGATCTGGATCTCTAGATGAAAATAATGGTAGATTTTGTGTAACACCAGAATATCCTTTCGGGGTGTATGCATATTTCATAACTATAGATTCAAATAATAATCCAGTTTTTCCATATTGCCTTGGTAAAAACTATTATTCATTACCAGTTTCTTCAAACTATGAAAATTTCATTTCTCAAGATGATTTGCCAAAAAACATCACAAGATATAGAACAGATAAGATTCGTAATAATGGCATTGATACTTTTGCATTAATAGAAAGTGTAAACTCTGGATCTATTGATGGAGTTGACGTTGCATCATCAAGTAATAACTTTTCGGTTGGTTCTAAGGTTTATTTTAATGAAGAAAATACTGGAGGGGAAGATCTAACAGCAAGTGTTGGATCTTTGTATGGAAAACCTATATCTAGTATAAGATCAAAGCAAACAAAAATTTTAAAAATAAAAACAGTCAATAACTGTTACTTCTATAACGGAGATGTTGTTTCTCAACTTACATCTGGGGCAACTGGAGTGATGGTTGGTGACTGTTTTGATAACACAGAAATAGTAATACGTGTAACGGGAGGAACATTTAACAAAACGGGTACATTATACACCAATAGATCCATTAAAAGATTAACTCTAAGTAAAGAATCTTCATATGGAGAAAATAATATTGTATCTGTCACAAATGGAAACCAGGCAGTTATTGCTAATATTACATCAAACATATTAAATGTATCATACAATCCATTTAGTAATAATGATCCGATTATTTTTACCACTAGCTCTAATCAAATCTCTGCTTCCATCATTTATTATGTAAAAAATGCTACTTCAACTTCTTTCCAGATTGCAACATCGGTGTCTGGATCTCCTATTACTATTACTAACATAAACACTCCTGGAATAGTTGCAATTAGTGAAAAAGGAAGAGCAAAAGTAATAAATGCAACTAACAAACAAAACTCAGTAACAGTTGAGCTTATTAGAGGTATCATAGAACCAACTGCGAACTATTATTTGAGTAGTGCAGATATTAAAGATACAGTGGGTTCGGAAATAGTAGGTAAAACAGAATTATCACAAAATATCAACATAGAAACTTTAAATGATAATGTTGCATTAGTTAATACTACTACAAACCATGGATTATCTAAAGATGATGAAGTAAATATTGACATTATTCCCAACCCTTCCTCAACTACTACAGAATATAGAGTAAGAAGGAGAATACATCAAAAAGTAAATATTGGAAGACCTATATTTGATTCTATTATTAAGGATACTGGTATAGGAAAAGGTAGAATATTAAACTCTGGTGCAAGCTATGCATCCAATACCTCTGGAACAAACACATTTACTAACGTAGAACTTGTTTTCTTTGATCAGAAAAAAACCAGAGATTTATCAGGAGATGTTGTTGGATCTTCTTCCCCAAGAAGTGTTATTGGAGCTCCAGGAAACACAAATAATGCAAAAGCAACGATTGCAGTTAGTGCTGGCAAAGTTGCATCAATAACCATCACATCTAAGGGAAGCGGATATGAGAAAGGAGACCTCCTAACAGTATCTAATACCTCATTAAACAGACTTGCATCTTCAACTAGCACCCAAGTATTAAAGTATGAAGTTCTTCATTCTGGTTTTGCTATTGGAGAAACTGTTTTATTTTTAAAATCCGTCAATAACTTATCGGTGAATGATTATTTGAATATAGATGAAGAAGTTGTAAAAATATCCACCGTAAATACAACTGCAAATACTATTGTAGTACAAAGAGCACAAAATAACACAATACAAAAAGATCATTATAATGGTACATCAGTATCTTTCTATAACTCAACTTTTAGATTTAGTTCTAGTTACAGAATAGGATCAAATCCAGAAGATCCTGTTATTTTTTCATATGATTCAAATACTGGCGAGTTAGAAGTAGTATATAACACTACTCAAAATTTAAATACTATTAATGAACTTATTAATACTGCTTCTTTCTTCGATGAAAGTAGTCCAGCAAAAATAGTAACAGTTAAAAATATAGTATACGATCCAAAATATAAATTTGAGTTTGCAAAAAGTCCTGGAAATGTTTGGGTAACAAATCCAATCATAGATGTACAAAAATACTACCAATATAAGTTTAATACATCTAATACTACATTATTAGGATCTTTCTTGGAGTTTTCTCCAACAAAAAATAAAAATATTTTGACAATAGAATCTTTTAGAGGTCCTGCTTTACCTGGAACTCCAGGATCTTACATTAATGTCACATTTGGATTTGGTGCTTTTTATACCGACGACGATTTTACTGTTGATGGAGAGCTTGCGATAGATGGAGATTTTTCTGTTGGTCCTGGACTAGAAGTTATCAAAGAACAATCTAACTATGTCTATTACTATTACTACGATAAAAATGGAATTATTGATTCCGATGATTCTTATTTAAAGATAGTTGATGATCCACTACAAGGAACAAAAAAAGTAGTTTATACTACGCCATCTTCATTTGTATATGAAATGTCATCAAGACCAGAATATGATGGTTCTGGTATTATGGAATATGTTACTGTATCAAAAACTGCAGTTGGAGCAATACATCGTGTAAATATTCAAAACCCAGGTAAAAACTATAAATCATTACCTACCGTTTCTTCTGTATCTGTAAACTCTTCTTTAGAATCTATTGTAGATGCGGTTTGGAACTCAAATACAAAATCTATAGATTCTGTTATTTTTATTTCCAAAGGTTTAAATTACTCAAAACCAAAAGTTATTGTTGTTGATGGAGATGGAATAGATGCTGATTTTGATATTACCAAAAATCCAGATAATTCAATCAAAGCAATCGTTGTAAAAAATAAAGGTAAAAGATATACATACAAACCAACTTTAAAAGTAGTTGAAGCGGACATAACTGCATACTGTAATAGTAATACTATTGGTGTTCCAAAAACGGTAAAGATAGTATCTAATGGTTTTGGATTTAATAGAGATTCTACAACTAAAAGAAAGTATACCTCAGCATATTTCTTATCATTAAGTGGTTTTGGATCTAATGTATTTTTAGAAGGTGAAGAAATTGTTCAATATAGTGGAACTAATCTTATTGCAAAAGCAAGGATTTCAAAAAATGGATGGAAGTTATCATCTAACATCTTAAAAGTTGAAAATGTAACTGGAAAGTTTTTAGAAAGTTTAAAGATTATCTCAAAAACAACAAATATTACTGCTACCGTAGAAAAGATTTTTACTACAGTATTTGATAGTGACATTCGTTCATATTATGATAATCTTGGTTATTATGCTTCGGATAGATCAAAGTTAGGATCAGTAACACAAAAATTAGCGGATTCTTATTTCTATCAAGATTATTCTTATGTTATAAAATCAAAAACTCCAGTAGATATTTGGAGAAACTTAATAAGACAAACAATACATCCATCTGGATTTAAAGTTTTTGGTGAGTTAAGTGTTGATAGTTTTGTAGACACTAAATCTCCAAGTATACAACCAAATAGTAGCAACATAAGTATAATCAATCTGTGGGATCCTGTAAAAAATAAAGTTACTGTACAGAACACTTTCAGAACTTTAACGCAATCCATTGTTAATGTATCTAATATTAATCAGGTACGAGGAAAAGGATCTGTACTGGCTTCTGCTTATGACACAGGAGAAACTTCTTCATATGAGTTTTACTTGGATCCAAAGTTTGACGGATATTTTAATCAATCTGGCAATAGAGCTGGAACAAAAACATTTGCAATGAAGTTAAAAGGTTCTGGTAATGCATTAACTTTAGATAACATCAATAACTTTATTGTTACATTGGATGGCGTACTTCAAGAACCAGGAAACGCATATTATCTTGGCGGAAGTGTGGGGACAAATCAATCCAGTGCTTCCCAGATAACTTTTTCTCAAGCACCACTAGGATATAGAAATATTTTTGGAGCAGCGATTTCTCAGAGTGTTTATGTTGATGGTTCTGATAGTCCTCCACAAAGGTTTATAGGAAGAGCCATCAAATTTAAAGATGCTTCATTAAATATTCAATATTTTAGAAAGATTAAAAATATTACATCACAGTTTAATGGAGTTAAAAAATCTTTCCAGTTGTACTATGAAAATAACACTGCGGTTGAGTTATCTGCGGGTGATAATCTATTAGTTTGTATTGATGGTGTAGTTCAGCAAGCAGGTTCAACACCTTTGCTGCCAGTAGATCGTGCATATTATATTAAGAGAACTGTTGTCCCCAATGAAATAGTATTTGTAGAAGCACCAAGGAAATTTGATAACATTACTCAAAACTTTTTTGCTTATAGCATTTCTTCATATGAAAGACTAACGATTGATTCAAAATATGTTAATGGTACAACTGTGGGTCCATTTTTGCTTAGATCCGCTGTTTCGGACAAAACTATAACTGTAGATGATGACAGAAATGTGTTGGTATTTTTAGATGGAGTTTTACAGGAAAGATTAAGAGCATATAACATTAATGGTGCAAATATAACTTTTAACGAACCTATACGAGTCGGACAAAAAGTAAATATTTTATATGTTTATGGTAGAGACTATAAGAAAAATATAAAAGCATTTAACTTTGATACAGTACCATTTTTTAATAGATTTACTATAACCTTAACTGGAAGACAAGTTATTGGAGATGGTGCAGCTCCTAATGATGGGATTCTGGTAGAAACATCAAGTGGTGCAGTGGGTCGTGTTAAAAATGTGTATTTTGATGGCGTAAACACCAAAATATTAGTAGATTCGAGAAATAAAGTATTTACTACTTCCGAAAATATTATTTTTAGAAATGTAAACCCACCAACTGCTCCTTCTCCAGATTTTATACTATCTTCAGTTAATATTATCTCAATAGAAACATTTGAGGAAAATGAAGAGAGGCAGGATTATTTGAGAAGATCAAAACCAGGATGGTTAGTTGCTTCCAGGGATTCAACATCAGGATTAAACTCCTACAAAAACTTTGTTGAGATTGGTGATTTAATAAAAATTGATGGAGAATCTGCCACTAGAAAAATATTAGATATACCTGATATTGCAATCAAAACAAACTACAGAGATGGAGATGATTTAAACTCATCATATTATGGAAATATTGCAGTAACAAACTACAGTGGCGTTTCTTTGGGAGAAGGTTTAGATGTAGTAGCAAATATTTCTAGCGGCAAAGTAGTTTCTTTGACATGGAATAAAAAAGATTATCCATTCTATGAAACTAGAGGATTGCGCCCAGTACCAAATGCATATGGTTATGAAAGTGCTCCTCAACTAATTTTTGTTGCCCAACCTCTTAAAAATGTGGGCGGTGAGATTACTGCAGAAGCTCAAGGTGGTGGTGCAAGAGCATATGCCATAGTAGAAAATGGGGAAGTTATTGATCTGGTATTGTTGGATGGTGGTAGTGGTTATTTAACTCCACCTCGCGTATATATTACTCGCGGATATGAAATAATCAAGCAATCAAAACAGATTGATACTGTAAGAGTATTAAGTTTCTTAAATCCCCAAGTTCTTTCTGGAAATACTCTTTACATCACCTCTGGAGATACTTTATCCACTCCTGGTGGTCCTCCTATCCAGTCTATTACATCTGTGGTTACAGTAACTCCATATGATGCAAGTAGAAAATTAACTGCGATTATACAAAAACAAGCACCTGTACCGATTCCTCAAAGAAAAGCAGATACTTTGATTGTATGCAGCGTGCAGTCAGTTGGCGCTCAAATAACTTCTCTAAGTGTGCTTTCAGCGGTATTCAACTCTATATTAGAATCTCCAGCTGCAGATGTTGTAATAACTTCACAAAGAAGAAATACAGTTCAATCAGTATCTCCAGAAATATTATCTGGTGCCCGCACTTTCCTTAAGATTAAGACAGCACCAGTATTTCCTACTTTATATGATACTGGAGCGTATCTTGACATTCCTATGTCAGTTACTGATACCATTGCTTATATTCCAACTACATCTAAGTTTACCTCAAATGGTAAGTTGATGATTGAAGATGAAATAGTATACTATGCTGCTAAACTAAATGATCGTTTTTATGGTATTATCCGCGAAAGAGATGGTACTACTGCAAAAGCACATCCGTCTGGGGCATTTTTGAGACAATATAGAGAAGATGTAACTATCGTTTCTGCAGGTGTTGTTGATGGTGGTATTCCAACACTTATTGAAACAAGCATAAGTGTTTCTTCGCAACTCAATATTACACCAGTTATAGTTTCTGGAAGTCAACTTACTATTCTCAATAATGTAAGTACTGTAAACAGAGAAAGTCTAATAATCTCACAATGTAAGACTACTGTTCCAATGATTAGTGTATCGACTTCTCGCGCAGAAGCAGTTACAGAATCTAAGGTAACTACAGTATCTTACTCTGTTGCTTCTTGTGCTGCAAATATAACTTCCCAGTATCAAGTATTAACGCCAATAGTTAATGTTAATATCACCCCAGAGTTAACCAAGTTTTATCCTGCAGGATTTACTGATTATTATATCGAGAAAGTATTATTCACTGATCCAATTTTAACAAGATCTGGTTCTTCTGTAACTCTAGATGCTCCAAAAAATAGAGTTTATCAAAGGTCTGGATACATTGTTTCTATTTACAACTTAGAAACAAATCCAGATGCGATTGCATATTCATATTATAAGTTAACTTTAGGACCAAGAATGAGTACATTCAATGAATGGTATGGTTTGGGTGATGGAACAGCAGATGTTTCCAGTTTAACTTTAAATGATATTGATATCAACTATGGATCATTTACTATTCAAGATTTTACTTTAGCTTCCCAATATTCAGAAACTGGTGCTATATGGAACTTGGTATACCCATCTATTCAAAATCCAGTTGCAATTTCTTCAACTAGTGGAACAATACCATCAACAATAAATGTCGCAAAAACAACATATTTCCCAAGTAGTGGATACATTTATCACTCTAACGGATCTACTACATTTGGTGTAATTCAATACACTGGAAAAACTGCAACATCATTTACTGGATGCACACGTTATAATGGATCAACAAATATTGTTTCTGGATCTCAAATCATTCCTTTTGAAGTGACCTAAATAACTGCATAAATATAAATAAAATAGCATTTTATAGAGAGACAAAAACATGCCAGCAATCATCTCTGAAAAATTCAGAATTTTTAACGCCAAACAATTCCTGGAGTCACTTTCAGAAGGTTCTGGCGATACTGACCCAAATCGCTCAAGAATGTATTTCTATGTAGGTAGACCTCAACCATGGAGAGCATTCTTAGAAATCTATGGTAGAAGCACTACCAATTTTTCTGTTGGAGAAACTGTAACTGCTACTGGATTCAGTGGAGTTGTTTCAGAAGTTCATCCATTTAGTCTATTACTAACAAATATTGGTCCAACTGTTTCTGCTGCTCCCGCTGCTGGATCCACAGTAACGGGTGGAACATCTGGAGCTACTGCAAAAGCAGGTGTTTATCGTTATGCAGATGAAAACACCCCAACTGCTCCTTATGACAACCAAGAAGAAAAGTTTGGTATTTATGATGAAATGATTGCTCTCAAGAGAATCACCTCTGCATTTGCAAGACACGTAATCAGAAGATATAACTGGGATTTGTCAGTTAATGCTAAGTTTGATATGTGGATGCCTGATTATAGCGCACAAAAACTAACAGCAACTGGAGAATCTTCATTATCTACAGCAAAATATGCTGTTATGAACAGTTCATATGAAGTTTTTGTTTGCTTGTACAATGGAACAAATCCAACAAACTTAAGCGGACAAAACGCAACATATTCTCCATCAACAAATCCTCCATCTGGACAAGGTACATATTCAGGTGGCATCTATACCGAACCATCTGGTACATATGTTTGGAAATATCTGTACACCATCCCAACCGATGATGTAATCAAGTTCCTTTCATCCGACTTCATGCCTATTGTTCTTGACAACACTGTTCAAAGTGCAGCAGTTGACGGAGCAATTTCAAGCGTTCTTCTAAAAGATCCTGGAAGCAATCTTCCAACAAGTACTACCCTTTATGCCCAGATTCTCGGTGACGGTACTGGTGGTAAAGTCGCAATCACAACAAACGGTAGTGGTGTAATCACTGGAGTTAGTGTTAATGCTGCTGGATCTGGTTATACTTATGGTAATGTTCTTCTCAAGAACGGTTATCTCTTCACTAACTCAGGTTTAACAACTTCAGCTACTGTTGCTGCCAGTGCAACTGGTAATCTAGAAGTCATCATTCCCCCTCAAGGAGGTCACGGCGCAGATCCAGTTCTAGAACTGAATGCAAAACGTGTTATGACGAATATTCGTCTAACATATGCTGAAGGACAAGGAGACTTCCCTGTAGATAACGATTTCAGAAGAATCGGTATTATTCAAGATCCTCTTCAATTTGGATCAACTAGTTTCCTTACCGCAGATACTGCTTCTGGATTGTTTGCAGTTAAACTCAGTGGAGCAACAGGAAACTTTATTCCAGATGAAGAAATCACTCAAACAGTAAGTGGTAATATTTCAAAAGGCAAAGTTGTTTCTTGGACTTTAGACACTGGTAGCACAACTGCTGGTGTTCTTAAGTATATTCAAGTTCCTGGTATTCATGAAGATAATGGTGTAGTAAAACCTTTTGTTTCAACTGGATCTGCTGCTGTTACTGGTGCTACATCAGGTATTCAAGGAACCGTAAATACTTCATATAATGCTGCTTTACTAGGTTCAAACTTTGCTAACGGTTTAGCAACCCCAGAAGTTAAAAATAACTCAGGTGAACTAATCTATACAGAAAATAGAAAACTAATCACCAGAGCTCCAGACCAAATTGAAGATATTAAGCTAGTTATCGAATTCTGATATACTATCTTATTCTTTGTTAAATATAACTAAGTAAAGATGAGCGGAAATGCCACAGAAGACGAATCTTAACGTGCCTCCATATAATGATGATTTTGATACGTCAAAAAACTTTTATAAGGTATTATTCAGACCAGGATATTCTATTCAAACAAGAGAGTTAACTAACTTACAGTCAATTCTTCAGAATCAGATAGAAAGTTTTGGTAGGAATGTATTTAAGCAGGGAGACATGGTGATCCCTGGTGAGATTAGTTTTACGAATCAAGTTGATTACGTTAAGTTGTCTTCTGTATCAGAAGTAGCAACTAATATTAATGGTAACATTGTATTTGAAAAATTTAATGTTACTAACTTAGTTGGCGAAACTATACAAGGTCTGACATCTGGAGTTACTGCTACAGTTATTGATGCGGCAGTATCAAATGAGTTTGAGTCGGATGTTTTATTTGTAACATATACCAGTAGTGGTAATGCAAACAACGAAAAAACTTTCCGACAGGGTGAGATTCTAGAAGCACTAGATATTTCCAATAGTCCTACCTTAGTTGTCGGAACAGATGGTAGTGTTCTCCCCATCACTCTCACTAGAGTTGATGGCGAAACAGGAGAAACATATCCTCCTATTAGTAGTCCAGCAATGGGATATGCTTCTGCTGTAAAAATAGAAGAAGGTATTTATTTTGTTAACGGTTATTTTGTAAGAAATAAAAAAGAAATACTTATCGTTGATAAGTATTACAGTAGACCTAGTGCTAAGGTTGGTTTCATCATTAGTGAAGATTTAGTATCTCCAGAAGAAGATGCTTCTTTATATGACAATGCACGAGGTTTTTCAAACTATTCTGCTCCTGGAGCACATAGATTAAAAATCAATCTAGATCTTGCTTCTTATGATGTAGAATCAAGCACTGACAGTAACTTCATCAAGTTAATCACTATTCAAAATGGTGCTATTCAAAGTCTCGTTAAACCAACTAACTATTCTTTAATCGAAGAGACACTGGCAAGAAGAACATATGATGAATCTGGTGATTACATTGTAGATAACTTTCTTATTGAACTAAGAGAATATTATCAAAATAACAATAATAAAGGTTTATATCCATTAAAAACAAATGGCACTGTAAATGGATTGCAACCTAAAGAAGCCATTAAAAAAATGGTTGCTGGTCTCGGAGCAGGAAAAGCGTATGTAAAAGGATATGAGATTGTAAATAAAGAGACTAAGTACGTTGCTATAGATAAAGCAAGAGATACTCTAGATAAAACTGATAATAGGATTAAAATAAAAAATCTTCCCTCGTTTAACATCACTAATGTACACAGTAGTGTTTCGTTAAATGCTGAAGGAACAGAGATTAGTGCATATCCAACTGTTTATTTAAACTCCGTATTTAATGATGGATCCATTGGATCAAACAACTCAGAATCTACTAGTGCATATAAGCAAACTTTAGATAGAAGAGGACTATCGTTTAATACTGATCAAGGAATAAAAACTATCTATTTACAACTTGGTCCTGGACAAGCAGCTCCAACTGCAAGTAACTTTCCTGGCACAACAGGTAATCAGGTTTTTGGCGCAGATAGAAAACTTTGGTACATTAAAACTAGAATTTCTGGAGACGCTTTACCGACTGCTCGTTCAGTAGAAATCTTAGCAGCAAATATGGCGAATCGCACTGAGGTAAATCCAGACCCTAGTGCCACATTTGTTGAGTTAACACTAGTAGGAAATAAATACGACCTCAACGAGTTATTTTTAGAATATGACGAAGAAGATATTGTAAATGACCAGGGAACTAATCAAACAAGACTGACAAGAAGAAAGTTATTCCCAACAGAACAAGCTGCAAAAAATAATGCAGATTATTATGGGTTTATTGTAGATTATAATGACACTATCACGCCAATCATCGGGTTAGCAAAACCTAAAAATTTCTCGTTATCTAAAATTGGAGTTGGATTTAATACTGATACAGATAAAGTTATATCTAGAGGAAGGTTGAGTGGAGGAATTCAAGTATATAACTCTATTTTCAAGTTTTCTTATTTCAATCCAGTTTTCTTTACCAAAATCACAGTAGATTCAAAAATTCTTACAGGATTTACTAGTGGTCAATATATTAATGGATTGACTAGTGGAGCATATGGTGTCATTGAGAATACTCAAAATGGATATTATACACCAGCAGAAAGTTCCGTCTTGTTTGTAAGAACTCTTTCTGGCACTTTTGCCCCTGGAGAAACAATAATTGATGAATCTGGAAATGCACTAAGAATAGCAAGAGAAAATACTATTTCTCATTTTATTACATCATCTAGAGGAACTGGTTACGATAACAGCACTGTAATCAAAATCAATGGTCAAGTAATCGATGCTTCTACGGTAACAGTAAAGATTGATACTGGTAATGTAAATGCATTATATGCATTGAAGATTAAAAATAGAGATCTTCTCTCGACACAATACCTATATCCACCAACAGTAACGGCAACTTATGCAGGTGCAGCAGGTTGCGTTATTACACCAGTATTATATAGAAATACTGTAATAACTTACACTGATCAAGATGTGAAATCTTTTGCTTCTACATTTGGAACGTCATATAAGTTTACGGCAGACATAGAAACACAAACAAATGGATATTACAATAGTGCTCAAGTAACAGATTTTTCTTTTGTAGGATTGCAAGGAACCAAATATTTAGAATGTCAAGGATTCTCTGGAGATGCTACTTTATATCTAAAACAAGGTGATGTGGTACAGTTTACTGATAATACTAATACCGTAGTTAGAGCAGTAGTACAATATTCAACAAAACCAGAAGGTCTATTAAGATCTAGAGTGTATATTGATTCTTCACTAAAAAATAATGTTTCTAATAACTTAGTAAAAATCTTTGCTAAAATCAATGATACTAACTCAAGTTTGATTATCCCCACTGGATCTAAATATCTAAATTCTTTGGTTAAAGATCCAGCAGATTCAAAAATCAAATACCATTTCAGAAGAGATTTTGTTATTACTGGAACTTCTAGTGGTGGTACAGTAACGTTCAAGGCAGAGTTACCATTTGGTTCTCAACGCTTTGTTTCATTCACGCAAGATAATTTCTTGATTACTGTTTTAAGTGACGGTGGATCTAATACTGTAGACGCTGGAGATATTTTATACATCAAGTCAGACTGGGTACAGATTCAAAACTCTACAGACATCTCTGGTCTTGTTGCTGGAACAGTATTGATCAATATTCCAGAAACATATTTTGGTACAGTTTCTAACTATGCAAATCTAAAGTTGAAGTTAACTGCAACTTTAGAAGTAAATAAAGCAGTCCCAAGATTAAAAACACTCAAAAAGAATAGAAGAATCCTGATTAACTCGCCTGGAGACAAGGTAGTTATTATAAGAGGACAAAATTATGATACTGGAGAACCAACAGAACTCTCCTACTCGGATGTAATAAAAATAAACTACATCTATGAAGGTACAACAACCACGGCTCCTATTGTAGACGATGCTGGTAACTTAGTTCAAGGAAAAGATGTTGGACCAAGGTTTAGTTTTGATGATGGTCAAAGAGACACTTACTATGATGTCTCTAGACTTGTTCTAAAACCAGGATTTTCTGCTCCAAGTGGCATACTTTTAATCTCATTTGATTATTTTGACCATTCTCAAGGAGACTTCTGTACCGTCGATTCGTATGTTCACGAATCTGGAGTTTCTATTGGAGAGATTCCTATCTTCAACTCAAGTTCACTGGGCAAAGTATCACTTAGAGACGTTATAGATTTTCGTCCAAAAGTTGATACCGCCACTTCAATAAGTGGTTTCCAAAATACTTCTATTTTAGCACAACCAGATTACATTTCTTTCGTTGGTTCTGGTGGTATTACTTCAAGTAGTCCAGCATCCGATGCTAACTTAGATTATACTATTCAGTTTAACTCTTCACAATATTTGGACAGAATCGATGCTATTGCATTGAATAAGAAAGGAGAGTTTATTGTTCAATCTGGAAATGCATCATTGAATCCAGTAAAACCAGATGACATTAAAGATGCAGTAACACTATACTATCTCTACGTTCCTTCGTATACAGATTCTATTGATGACGTGAAGATTACTCCAGTCGATAACAAACGTTACACGATGAAGGATATTGGAAAACTGGAGAAAAGAATCGAAAGATTAGAATACTATACTCAACTTAGTATTTTAGAGCAACAAGCATTAAATATGCAGATTAAAGATGAGATTGGGATTGATAGATTTAAAACAGGATTTATTGTTGACGGATTCGAGAATCATGGAATCGGCAATCTCAAATCTTTGGATTATAAGTGCGCTATTGATTCACAGCAATCTGTTCTTAGACCAACTTCAATAGAAAGCAATCTTGAACTAGAAGAAGTTTATAAAAATGATACAGATAGAACAAACAATGGATACAAAAATTCAAACAATGTAGTTACTTTACCATACACTGATTTAACTGCATTCGAAAATGTTTTTGCTACGGATACCATCAATCCAAACCCATTCGTTGTTTTACAATATGTTGGCGATACCAATCTATCGCCTGCAGTAGATCAATGGTTTGACGATACTGAAAAACCGATTGTTTTAAACAATGATAGTTCTCTCTATTCGATTTTCTTTGCTAAACCAGATGCAAAAGAAGCATTAAGTTCCATTCATAATGCATTTTCTATCAACTGGGTTGGAACAAACAAAACATTCTTTAATATTAATCCTCTTTCTAAATTATCAACAGATAGTGCATCAGCTTCAGTTAAGTTAGCTAGCATTAGTAGTTCATCAAACATAAGTCCAGAAAATAACGAGTTAGCGAAAGGTTCTAGTAACACTACTGTTAATGGATTGAATGTAGTTACTTCACTACAGTTTTATGCAAGAACTAAACCAGTTCTATTTAAGATTAGCAGAATGAAACCAAACACAAAAATATATGTGTTTATAGATGGAAGAAAGATTGATAGATGGATAGCTCCAGATTACAGATTTACTGGGATTGCTGGTAATTCAATCAGTTCTTTTGGTTCCTCTCTTAATACAGATGCTGATGGTAATGCAAGTGGTCTTTTGCTTATTCCTTCTGGGTATCCACCACAAGAAAGTAGTATTTGGACAGGTAACGTAAATGATATTGCATATGATACCACTCACGAACAGGTTAACTTAGTTACTGGAGTTAAAACCGTTAGATTTACTTCAAGTGTTGATGATTCTAAAAGTTCTGATGTATCTACTTATTCTGAAGCTAAGTTTTATGCCACTGGTATCCTACCATCGCTTCCTGCTTCGATAGTATCTACTATTCCTCCTTATTTCAAAGCAAATGAAGGTATTCAATTTATAGAAGCAAATAAATCGGACGCAACTGGAGCTGCAACAACCCCAAGTCCATTAACACAAACTTTCAAAGTAGAAGGATATACTGGCGGTGTTTTCTTAACAGGTTTAGATCTTTTCTTCAGTCAAAAGAGTTTAAACATTCCCATCCGCGTTTATCTCACTAATGTTGATAGTGGTAAACCAGGAAAATACATTATTCCTGGATCAGAAGTAGTTAAATCGCCAAATACATATTTAAAAATCTATACAAATGGTACTGTGTATGTAACCAAAGGAGAAACTGTTACAGGCGCCGAATCTGGTGCTGCTGGACCTATTTACAATGTTATTGATAAAAATGGTATCAACGTGATTCCTTCAACAACAGGAGTTTATACTCTCCAGAACGATCAAGTTTATACTTTAGTTTTAAATAATCATAATGGCAAATCTTTCTTAGGTGGCAGTACAGGTGAGTTATTGACGGTTCCATCAGTTACTTCATACAATGCACTGCAAAATACAACCTTAAAAATAAATATTGCTAAAGATTCTGGTAGAATAACAAGATTGACAGTTTCAAATCTTGGATCTAACTACGAAACTGCAAAGATTACTATTGAAAGTCCTTCTCTTCCTGGCGGTGCGACTGCTGCGGCAACTCCATATGTTTCGAATGGTCAAATTTATGATGCCAATCTATCATTAAGTGGATCTGGGTATACTAGTGTTCCTTCTGTAATCATATCTGGTACTGGTGCTGGAAATGGTGGCGCAGTTATACTTGCAGAACTAACTATTGATACTCCTGCAGTTAGAATGGGAGTTGCTATTGATCCAGTTGTATCTGGATCTACTCCCGCAACAACTGCTACAAAGTTTGTATTTGATTATCCTGTTTATCTACAAAATAATACAGAATATGCTTTTGTAGTTGAAACAGATTCTGTTGATTATTTACTATGGACTTCCAAGCTCGGAAAAACAGATAAGATTACAAACTCTATTGTTACTACACAACCACTATTAGGATCTGTATTCAAATCACAAAACGTAGATAACTGGACCGAAGATCTCTTTGAGGACATTAAGTTTAAATTGTATCGTGCTAAGTTTGATACATCTATTACATCAAATGTATACTTAACAAATGTTCCTTTGGGATACGAACCATTAGCATATAACGCTATGGAAACAGATGCTTCTCAAGATAGTAGTGCAACTTCCTTATTATTCAGAAACAATAATAAAATTATTAAAGTTAATCATTTGAATAATGGTTTTGAATCAAGTGGCAAATCTTATGTTGCATTTAAAAATGCACAGAATTTTGCTGGAATTGATAGTTCAGTTGTCAACTCTACTCTGTTTAATGTTAAAAACGGAGGTACTAATTTCTACACTGTTTCTACAAATGTGCGAGCAGGATCTAGTGTCAATGGTGGTGGTCAGGTGTATGCTTCATACAACAGAAAGTATGAAAGATTATATGCACAAATTGGATTCTTAAACTTTAGTGGAACTAAGATTAATTCATTTGTAAAAACTACTGATATCAGACCAGTAGATTCTGTAGTTACTACATATGAATCATACGGTCAATCAGATTACGAAAAAACATTTTTAGGTGAGCAACATTATTTCACAAATCAAAAAGTTATTTGTTCTAGAGTAAATGAGTTAAAAAATACTATTACTCAAAGTTTAACATATAAAATTAATTTATCATCTGAATATGATAATCTATCTCCAGTTGTAGATTTGAGAGTTTCTTCTATCAAGGTATCAAACAATCATGTTGAGAAGGCAACTGGTTATGAAGACAGATATGGAAGAAGAGATCAGATTCTACAGTTCTACCGCGTCTATAGATTCCAGATTGACGGATTGGGCGGTAATGTCCCAACTTTAGGACAAACGATAACTGGAGCAACGACTAAAGCACAAGGAGTAGTCGTTAAATGGGATTCTGCAAATGGTAAGATTTTTGTTAAGATTACTACAGATTCTATTTTCATTCCTGGAGAAGCATTGCAGTTTAGTTTACAAAGCACTATTGTTGGTGCATCTGTAAACTCATTAGGTTTGGAATATTATCCAATAACTTTCCCAATCAACACTTCTGTAGTTGCTTTAGACTCTATCAATCAACCTTATACCAATAAGATTGCAGGGAAAGTGGTTTCATGGGATTCTAAAAAACAACTACTAAGAATATCCAATAACAAATCACCTATTAATAATGATTACACAACTGCTGCTTTAGTTGGATCAAGTTTTGCAAGAACATCAGTAGCAAACCAAACTGCTGACATTTTTAGAGTTGGTGATATTCTAAGTTATCAAGGAATCATAACTGGAGAAGAAAAGTTTGTAGAGATTTCAAAAGTTTCATATACAACAGGGGATGTGTATGTCTCTGAACTAACTTCATCAAATAGTTCTTCTGTAGCAAAATATTGCACTAAAGAAATCTCACTTGATACTTCCTCAACTTCTGTAGATGTTCGTTTAACTGCAAATACTCTAAGTGCAGATGATATTCAAGTCTACTACAAGATTAAAGAATCAAACTCACAGTTTAACTTTGATGATTTAAACTGGTATGAGTTCAATCTTGATGGTAAATCAAATAATGATGTGATTCCTTCCGCAGACAACGTTATCTCTGGATACTTTGAAAATCAGGAAGCATATAAAGAATATAAGTATAGTGTAACCAACTTACCCGAGTTTTCTTCATATGCTATCAAAATTGTTATGAGATCATTCAACCCATGCTACGTTCCCAAGATTCAAGATATGAGAGCAGTTGCTTCATTCTAATGAGTTATATTAAAGTTGTTGGGTATGATAATCTAGTTCGTGATCCACATACGGGAGCCATTATAAATACTGATAAAAGTGTATTTGAAGAAGTCAAGAAACGTAAATACGGATCTGCTTCAATCAAACAACTTCAAAGTGATGTGGAAGATCTAAAGAATGAACTCTCAGATATCAAAAATCTTTTAAGAGAACTCATAAGAAATGGCAATACTTAGAAATGTAGCTAAGACCGACACTCTGGAACTTCAGAGGCAGAAAATAAATCTAATAGCTTCTGATTTGTTTACAGTGCAAACATCGGTTGGCGCGGGTGCATTTAGTATGAGTGATGGCACGGTGCAAGCACCAGCGTTGTTTTTTACAAATGCAAACGATGTAGGTATTTACCGAGGATCTTCAAAAGGATTATTTATTGGATCTGAAGGAAAGGGTGTTGCTTCATTTGAATCTTCATTTCTTACAGCACTCCAAGACATTAGAACATTATCTTCTCCGATTACACCTGGAGCAACTTCTTTAACTATTTCAAATGCTGGGGCTAACTACAATGTAGGAGCTTATCCTAAAGTAAAGTTATCTGGAGGTAGTGGACAAGGAGCTATTGCATCTTTATCTACATCTGTTACTGGCACTATTACTAATGCTGGTAGTAGTTATGCAGGTGGGGTGTATGCCAACGTTCCACTTACAGGTGGCAGTGGATCTAACATGGTTGCTGCTATAACTGTATCTGCATTTGCTGGAACTATAACAAATGCTGGAACTGGAGGATCATCCGCAAATACATTTACCAATGTTGCATTAACTGGTGGATCTGGAACAGGGGTAAGAGCTACCATAACAACAAGTGCATTAGGTTTAAATATAGGCGTATCGAATGTAACTATTACCAATACAGGCACTGGATATAGTCCAGGAAATGTCCTTTCTGCTGCATCTGGAAGTATAGGTGGAGTAACAGGGTTTCAATATACCCTCAGTCATGTAGGAGAAGTTACTAATATACAAGTTACCGAGGGCGGTACTGGATATGCAGTGGGAAACGTTTTATCTGCAAGTAATACTAATCTAGGTGGATCTGGTAGTGGATTTCAGTTTGCAGTTTCTGCTATAGGAACATTAACAAATATCAATGTTACAAACGGGGGAGATAACTACAAAACTGGTGATGTGTTAAGTATTCCTCAATCTGAGTTAGTACAAATAGTTACATATTATGTAAAGATTTTACCAACTCAGTTAGTAGAGTTTGCAACACCAGTCTCCGCCTCCAGTGGATTTGCGGTTGGAAATACAATCACTTATAATGGCGGCACGGCAACTATTGTAAAAAGATTTGTATCTGGATCAAATATAACAGCTGTAACAGTTTCGGATTACAACCTTACATATTTGGCGGGTCAAACAGCAACTGCATCTGGTGGAGGATCAGGAACAGTTTCAGCAATAACTAGTGCTCTAAACTATTTCTTTAGTTCTAATGGTTCCTCTGGTTCTTATATCAATATACCAGATTTAACATTACAAAAAAATGTTAGATATGTGTTTGATCAATCTGATCCCACAAATATTGGTCATCCACTACGTTTCAGTACAACTCCAGATGGATTCCACACAGTCGTTGTTCCAAATCCAACTGCATATGGAGTAAAGTATGAAGGTAGTGAAGTAGATTACACATATACATCAAACTCTATTGCTATCACACCAAATAGTAGCACGCCAACTACCTTGCATTATTATTGCGATGCTGGAACAGTGGGGGGAAATGCTCATATAGATGAGGGTGGATATAACGGAAGGGAAGCAACTGTTACTATAAGTGGCCAAGCATCCTTAACTGGTAGTGGCATTTCTTTAACTGTAAATAATGTAACAGAATCATCCAATATTTTATTACAAAAAAATGGTAATGCAAATTTAGGCGCAACTAATGTTTTGTCTTTATATTCTGCTACGGACTTGGAAGTTGATGGAGATTCTATTTTCTTTGGAGATCTCAATGTAAATAATAATTTTACTATTGCTGCAGCAACTGGCAATACAGTAATTGATGGTACACTTACAGTTAACTCTGATTTAGCATTTTTAAGTGATGCTGCTTTTGGTGGAACATTATATGTAGATTCCACCAATAATAGAGTTTCAGTAAATATAAATCCTAATGTAACTCCATTAACTTATGCATTTCAAGTTTCTGGTTCAGTTTTTACTAATAGCAACTGTATACTATCTGCAGGATCTGGCACTATAACAAAAATAGGAAATGCTAATGTTTTGGCATCCTCAGAAAGACTGCAAGTTGATGGTGGTATTTACACAAATTCATATTATAGAGCTCCCGTAGACACTGGTGTTGCTTCTCCCGCATATACGTTTACTGGATTGACCAGGGTAGGTTTAACAGCAAATAGCACAAATAATACATTATCATTAGTATCTACTTCAGGAGAATCATTGACGATTTCTCCTACTTTAATAACTTCATATCGTGATATGAATTTTGATAAGTTAACTGTAACTAGTTCTTCTTTTGTTGGTGGTGAAGGATATACTAATGGTTCTTATTCTGGTATTTTATTGTCTGGTGGATTGGGAACTGGTCTTGTCGCAAATATTGTTGTATCTGGTGGTTCTGTAACATCAGTAACTGTTACAAATTCTGGGGAGGGATATATTTCTGGAGATAAACTCACATTACCATCAAATTCTTCTCTTGTAACAACTCAAGTCTTACCAATAGGTTCTACTACTTGGTTGCCACAACAATCAGTTTCGTTAAATCAGTTATTATTTTATAATGATATATTGTACACTGTTTCTGCAGCAGGAACCACAGGTCAACTAGCTCCCACACACACATCGTATTCTGCTCCAAACGGGACAGCAACTCTTACATTCAATAGATACATTAAATTTTCCTATAATATAAACACTACTAGTGTTTCTAGTACAATATCTATTGACAAAGATACTGGAACTATTACTGCTCAATCTATAAACACCCTCGGAAGCGGCATTTTAATAGACAATAATCTTTCTATTGATGGTACTAGTATTTCATCTACTCAAGATGAAGATATTTTTGTTGCTCCAGGATCTTCATCTAAATTGCTATCTGTTTCTGGAACTGGTGGTGTCAAACTTCCTGTAGGTAACTCTACTAATAGACCATCAGCAGCAACAGCAGGTATTATTCGTTATAATACCCAAACATCTCAATATGAAGGATCTAATGGCGTTAACTTCATTTCTCTTGGTGGT
>Ga0208048_1000282_pt1 | contig 27221 bp, 33 predicted proteins | sample Malawi_45m_30L_FD_184163 | JGI IMG/M metagenome (GOLD analysis project Ga0208048, IMG submission 184163) | Freshwater microbial communities from Lake Malawi, Central Region, Malawi to study Microbial Dark Matter (Phase II) - Malawi_45m_30L... | ecosystem: Environmental > Aquatic > Freshwater >...
CCCAGCCGGATCAGGTGTCTGATTCGGTCGTTGAGGGTGCCGATCCTGTTCCGCAGGTGTTCGTTGATGATTCGTAGCTCACGCACCTCCTGCTCCAGCTTGGCTAGGTGCGACGGCATGGTGTGTTTATCGCTCATGGCTTGTTCTCCTCAACCCTCGTTGTGCTGTCATCGACCACCCCCGAATGCGTAGTGCAGGATGAGCAGGGCATCGGCATTGCCGAGCGTGACATCCAGGTGGGGGTAGAGTTCCTGTGCCTTGGCCTTGAGCTTGCGCTTCCACTCCGGGCCGGTGGCGCATGCCTTTCGACCTCCGAGTCCGAGTGGTTCCTGCCAGACCTTGGGCTCGACTCGGTGGAGCGCATAGCCCTGCGCGTAGGCCAGTCCTTGGACGATGCCGTAGTTCTCGTGGAGGGTAGCAACCGCGGAGGCTGGGGTGAGCTTGCTCACGAACTTTGGCACCTTCTCGACCCAAAGGTGGGAGTCGGCCACCTTGAATCCGGTGAGGAGTTGGTGGATGTCCGGTACGGATTCGGGCATCGGGAACAGGAGGATGCCGTCCGATGTGTGGATGGCGAACCCGCCGTTCACGCCCGGATCACAGGATACGATTGTTTTGTTCATTGGTTTTGATTCGCACTCAACATTTCCATTTGAGTGAACGAGGTGTTTTCTGTCGATTGACCATTCGAGTTGCTGTGAACATCTAAGGCATTTTTTCCATTGAGGTTGTATTCCCATCTAATTTTTTCTCCGGTCGCTACAATAGAGTTTCGTACTCTGCCACCTTTCCCCCATCGTATGTCCTCAACTTTTGTTTTGTGAGTTGGTATCCATCCAGCCGCCTTGTAAATGGTTCCAGTATGGACCTCGGTATCTTGATAGCTTATCAGATTTACGATCTGCGGAAGTTCTCGGACTATCATTATACGCATTACCTTTAGCATTCGTGTAGCCGTGTTTTTCGGTGCATCGTTAGCGATGGCTAGTCGGCGAAGTTCCAGCCAGTTGCGACCATTCAACAAACGAGCGCACGGGGCAGACCAGATTGCGGTTGCGTAGGCCAATTCATTGTGTTCAGCAATAAAGCATAATGATGGGCTTGCTCGCACAACATTCGTCCATTCAACTTTCGGTAGGCGTGAATGCCATAGTTTGTTCAGTTCGATTGCCCGATGCACGTTGCATTTGGAAATGGTAAGTTGGAGCGCAGAGGTCGGAATTGAACCGCCACATCCGCTTCGGAAAAGCGGCATGCTATCTCTTACATCATCTGCGCGTAAATTGTTCATTGGTTTGTTGGGACTTGATGGTGAGGTGGTGGCCTACCCAGACGCCGATCAGGGTGCAGACCGGCAGCATGAGTGCGATGGCGATGATGGTGCAGGCGGTACTCATGCGATGGCGCATCCGAGTTGCTGGTAGCATTTGAGCCGTTTCTTCGCATGCGCCTGTGCGAGCGGATGGAACGTGTCCTTGAAATCGTGGATGTAGGCTTCGTTCTTGCCGGGTGCCCGCCGCAGCGCCCTGCTGGCCCGCTGGATGGTTTTCTGGACGCTCCTGCCTCCGGACACCATCACAAGGGTCTTGACGTTAGGGAGGTCCAATCCCTCGTCGGCCAGCGAGGTGGCGATCATGGTCTTGATGTTGCCGGTGCGGAACTCTTCCATAGCTTCTCGCCGCGCTTTCTTCGGCATCTTGGAGTGGACGAGGACGGAACCATTGATCCGGATCGCGTAGGTCTCCCCAAGGGTTATCCTGGGTACGAGGACAAGGGTGGGTGATTGGCTGGCACCGCAATTCGCGAACATGATCGCGGCGTCATTCCTTCGCTGGTTCGCGCAGATTCCGATGTCGGTGATCGCTTCCCAAGCGCACATGGCTCTGAGTTCGGCCGCGCGGATCCGCATGTAGCGTTTGCGATCCCTAAACAGCCTCTCGATATGGTCATCGATCTTCTGTTGGATCATCAGGTCGGAGGCTGAAGAGAGATAGACTGTGGCATGGGCCAGCACACCGGCGATATCATCCCTCGTGATCTCGTAGACGTTGTTCCGGAAGAGGTTGCGTAGGATCGTGTTTCGTTCCGCATCGTCACCCCAAGGAGTGGCGTCGAAGCCGTAAACATTTGTGCATGACTCGATGATCCTGCGCCACGAATCGGCAGGTGCATGCTTTGCCTCATCGACGATCACAACTGCCTTCTTGGAAAAATCGACCGACTCATGCGGGCATCGGGCCTCGACTCGGTTTGGATTCACTCCGACCGCTTCAAGTGCAGCGATTGCTTGCTGGCAGGTTTCGCGGGTGGGGGCGAGCCAGCCGAAGGAGAGGGTTGGGTATTGTTCGGCAGCGCGTTTGATGATCGAAGCAGCGATGAGGGTCTTGCCGCATCCGGCGGGAGCGATGATGAGTCCTCCACCGGAACTATAGATAGCCCACTCGACGGCTCGCTGCTGGTAGGGTCGGAGGAGAAAGGCTTGCTTTTCTGCGGATCCGGATTGATCTTGCTCTTGCATAACGATTCGTTGCGTTGTGCGCTGATAGGGACTTATTCATGTTTCACCCCCGGAGGCTGATACCTCCGGGGGCTTTTGTTTCTGATCAGATGGTGTCGTTGTCGGCCGGCACCTTCTTCATGCGACGAACACGGAGCGTGGTCTGCTCTGCCCCGTTCTTGTCGGTGTACTTCTCCTCTTCCAGCACGATGACCATCGAGAGGCCGATGAACCCTGAGAGGAAGCCGTGGAAGGCTCCGCTCACCGAGAAGTCGAACTCCTGCCCATCATCGATGTTGGCTTCGGTGGCGCTGATAAGGGATTGGACACGCCACATCAGGGTCTCCTTGAGGGCGAAGCGGTCGCTGACGATCTCGCCAGCGGAACCCTTGTACTTGAGGGTGACGACGGCATTGCCGTTCTTGTCGAGGCCATCGTCCTTGGCGGACGAGACGACGACGGTGTATTCGCCGGGACCCGGGAAGGGCTTCACTTCGGCTTGGCTTCGATCAACTGTGAACTTCATGTATGTTACTTTCGTTGTTAGTTGTTATTGTTGCGGATCCTGACGAGCTGCCCACGCAGGCAGCGAGAGAGACTGCACGGTCGATGCGTAGCACGGCCATGAGTTGAGGTGTTGGCACTCGCGGAACAGCGAGAGCTGCGAGTCGATGATCTCGTTGCCGAGATCGATGGCCTGCTGATCGAGTTCGTAGCAAGCGACACCGAACGGGGCTTCCTTCTCGACGGCGATGAAGATGAAGCGGTTGATGCCGGTGATGCGCTGGTACCATGCGGCTTGGACATGATAACGGAACTGAGCGACCGACTTGCCGAATGCCTGCGGTGAGGCGTCCTGGGTGGTCTTGAGGTCGATGATGGCGTCTTGCGATAGGCCATCGATGCGGGCCTTCACCGCGATGTCGTTCCAGGTATCGAAGTAAGAGACCTCGAAACTGGTGCATGAGTTGAGAGCGGACGCAGCGGCTGGATGAGCGTGGACGCTGGTGGCGAGGTAGACGAGCGAGTCCCATGTATCGGGGGCCAACGGGATCATCCCGGAGTCCACGATTCCTTGGTACTCGGCCTTGCCCTCCTTGGCACGGCGGTCGCTGGTGAAGAGCTTGTACCGCTTGTAGAACAGTTCCGGCTCAAGGACCGACATATGGGCAGCGGTACCGAACTCCATGGCAGAGGTGACCTCCTGATCGGAGGTTCCGTCCTGCCATGCGCGGAAGTGGGCTGGGCTCTTGCGGAACTGGTCGAGGCCAGACTTGGAGAGGGCCTTGCGTCCGTGGTACTGCGAGGCCGGCAGGTTGTGCGCGATCTCAGGCATTGGACACCTCCGTTGCGATTGCGGGCTCGATGGTGACCAGCTTGGACAGGATGAGGTCGGGCTTCTTGCAGTAGCGTGAAGCGGTCACATCATCGAGGTCGCGGAAGGTCTGACCGTCTTTGAGTCGGCCAGCCTTGACGAGGAGTGCATTGACCTCCACCTCGCGGGCCTCAAAGAGAGCCTCCAGCTTGGTGACCAAGTCGAATGAGCGGGGCGGGGTGACGGCGACTTCAGAGGGAGCGGGGGTGAAGTCTTCCGTTTCCTCTGGGGTGTAGATGCCAGCGACTACTTCGGGTGCGAGCATGCGGATGGCCTTGCTGATGCAGCGGGCGCGGAGCATGGCGGACGGATCCTTGGCCCACCCGGAACCGGGCTTGGCTGGGAGGAGTCCGGCGATCTTCGCGTCGTTCTCGGTGAAGCCGATCTCGCACTCGTTGCCGTCGTACTTCCAGATTGCGACAGCGGCTCGCGCGTCGAACTGCTTCCAGAAGACCTTGCCGCCGCGAGCGCGGTAGCCTGCGAGCATTGCGTCGGAGCGCATGCTCAAGGAGCCGTTGATGATGTGGTACTCGCGTTTGAAATCGAACGGGGTCTTGCGTTCGGCGGCGCATTGCCACGCGATGAGTTTGCCCTGCTCGACCTTGGTGCATCCGAGCATGCCGGATGAGGCGATCCACTCACCCATCTTCTCGATGGCGGTGAGTGGGTCGGTGAGGTGGTCGTACATGCCGACCGATGGGGGTTGCGTTGATACTGCGGTGGGGGGTGGTAGGTTCATGTTTCCTTTGGCGAGCGGAGCATTGATCGCTCCCTCACGCCCCCACCCTAGCGGCAACCCCGCCCTTGTCCAGAAGAATTTAGAATTATTCTTGCTCTGGCTGTTCTTGGAAGCCTCGTCGCGGTGCCAGCGGGATCAGGGACTGGCCGGATTGGGCGAGTTCCCGAAGGAATTGGCGTTTGGCTATGAGCAAACCATCGTCATAGGCGCGTTGCAGGAGCTTGAGTTTGCGTTCGTCGCCACCTTGCTGGAACCGACCGCGCATGAACTCCTGTTCTGCCCGCAATCTGCGGTATTTACCGACCAATTCGCTGTATCGGTCGAACTGCTCAGGGCTCATCCGCTCGTATGTCTTCTGCCTGTATGTCAGGGACGGATTGGGCACCGATGGAATGGCCTGATTGTCCGCCGTCCTGCGCCAAACCGTGTAAATGGCGGTGTTCAGCGGATCGGCATCAATGTCTCGCGCCTTCCATGCGTTGAAGAACTGGTAGACCCATGGATTGTTGCCTTTTGGCGTCTGCGCGACGGCTTCACCCCACAGATCGCGCCGAACGGGCATGGCATTCGGGTCTTTTGCACCCGGAATTGCCAAGCCAAGGGCTGCGTAGCGTTGGTTCAGCTCGTTGATGGTGTCGGTGATGAAGCTCTGACTGCCTGTGACCGGCAGTTTGTCGCGTTCGGCCCGTCGAATGGCCCCAAGGATAGCTGGAGCGACAGGGCTTGCGGCCGTGACCGCGTAGTTTTTGATGAGTCGATCAAACGAGGTCGTCGATTCTTGGGAGAGCAGCTTGATGAAGTCGCTGGCACCCTTGAGGAACTGCTGTTCCGTGATGAAATTGAGACCAGAGGTAGGAACCGCCTTCATCATCGAGGTCAGGTACTCCTCATTGGTGCGGCTTCGCTCAGATTGACGGAGAGAAGTCCCCGCCATGATGCCGAGTGCACCTGCGGTACCGAGAGAGGAAAGGTCAACAACGGTGTCACCCGGTTTGAACTCGCTGCTTTCACCTTTCAAGAGGCGAGAGAGGGCTGTGAGGTTGAGAGTTCCTGGAGGTTGAACGCCACCAGCTTTGGCCAACTCACGAGCCTTGTTTGTTTCACCTGGGGTGTCGAGGTTTGGGGTCATCACCCCCTTGTGGTAGAGGTATCCGAAAGCTGTGGTTGCGATGGCTCCTAGTACGATTCGCGAAGCGGCAATGTTCCGTTCGCGAGGGGTCATCTTCGACCAATTCTGGAGCGCGGCTGCCGGCGTGAATTGCAGGGCCTCTGCCGCCACGTTGATGGGCGTCTTCTGGAACAGGAAGAGCAGGCGATACGGGATGTATCCGAAAGCCCCGAACTCCTTGCGGATGAAGCGATTGATTCCGGATGCGCTACGGGTTCCCACATTGTCCTGCTGGAACACGGCTTTGGCCGACTCGGATTCGATGACGGCGAGATCATCCTCGTTGAATCCCTTGCGTCCGCGAGCGGCTTCGGCCTCAGTAATGGAAGCCAACTTCGGATCACGCAATGCGATCTGAATCTGTGAGTCCGACAATCCCTTCTGTTTCGCTACTTCGGTGATGATCCTTGCCCGTTCAGCCTGACGGAATGGAAGGTCCGTGGCCTGCGTGAGTCGCAGCATGATGTCAGGGAGAATACCGATGGTTGCCTCCGTGAGGTTTCGAGGGGACAGTGCAGAGCCTACTTTTCCGGCTGCTAGATCATCCGCAATTCTTGTCCATGCCCGCTGGAAGTTGAGTGGGTTCCCGATGTCGTTTCCAACCTCATACGGCATGACATTAGATCCTTTGAGCAGGACTTTCTTTGCTGCCGGCAAAGATTGATAGAACGCCTTTAGACGCTCGACGTATCTAGCTCTGATATTGAACGAGTTGTTACGGTCCTTGGAAAGCGCCCCATCGATCAGGTAGGCCCCTAAATCACCGATCTCTCGTAACGGGTAGTTGATCAGGTTTCCAACGATGTTCCTGACAATGGAGATCGGACTCATAACAGACCCTTGAACCATCGAGATAAACAGGTCTGCTGCGTCGGCTGGATTGATTTTGGCAATCGCCTCATTGAGGAACATGTCCACTTCGGCGCGTTTTGCGTCGGCCAAATCCAATTGCTTGAGGCTTTGGATTGTAGCTGCGTAATCGTTGGATCCAAATGCGTCACGGGCTGCTTGTTGGGCGACTAGCATTTGCTCGTCGGCGGCCTTGAGCTTGTTCATTCCGTCCATGAGGACGGCGGCTTGAACATCGGTCATGGTGCCCCGGTTCCTCTTGTCCATGGATAGCTGGACGAGTCGGACCAGACCTTCTGGGGTAGATGAATTGAGGAGCTTGAACTGGTTGATGAGCTGGCCCCAAGTGGTTCCGCTCTTTGCGAGAGCGAGCGCGGTTTTGCTAGCGCCGAGCATGTCTCCGGACCGGATCTGGCGACCGAAGATTTCCATACCAGAAGCGACTCTGGTATTGGAGTTCTGGTCGGTCATGTCGGCGTTTAGGTCGGAGAGCGACATGGTTGAAGCGCGATCTCGCACCTCAGCCATATTCTGCGTCTCGTACTGAGATTCGGGCGACTCCTTGACCGTCTGGCGAACCTCCTCTGGAACTGTCTCTGATTCAGCCACCCGTCCGGCAAACTTACGGGTCTTGGTTTTCTCGCGTTGGTATCGGAAACTGGTTGGATCTTTTGTTTGTGCGTTTTTTACAAAAATGGTGTTTCCAATTTGAATAGCTTCATCACCTCCGACAACAGGAGTAACTCCATCAGCTCGATCATAAAAGTAAGAATGCCTGTCAGGATTAAATCCAACTTGAGTCCAAGTGTTTATGTCGCTAGGGATTGTTTGCGATTCGTGCTTTGTCCCTTTTGCAACTATTGTTGGAGTTTTTCCAGCACCAGCACCTATCTTAAGTGACTGAGTTTCCATTCCTTTCGTGGGAACCATTTTGATATTCCTAACACGAATGAACGGCTCGTATGTGGTTTTGTCTCCGCTGGTTCCGGTTACAACACCAATACCAAAATCAGTCATAGCAGGAACGTCCTGCCTAAGTGTCATTTCAGATCCAGCGGGTATTTCACTTAGCTTTCCGACATTGGCTTTTTTCCTTGGATCACTAAGCGAGTCTCGAATTGTCTGGAAGTTTGGAAGTGCTTGCGATGAAAAATCGGGAATTTTTCTAACCGGGATATCTCGGTTGATTGCGGCTTGCAACGCTTCCCTGTCGAGTGTTCCACCAGCTTGAAGGGCTTCAAGTTGCGCCCTGACATCTGGAGAAAAGATTCGTCCACTCTCCATCATCTCCGCTTGAGACTTTGGAACTGACTCCTTGAACCTTTCAAAGGCAGCAGCTCTGCGCTCTGAAATAGTTTGAGGTTGATCACCCCTCTGCATTCTCTCTTCACCCGCTTTCGTGGTAGGTGTCTTTGGGTTCCACGGCACAGCTTCCGTGGTCGCGTAATGCATCCACGCGATGGCATCCTCTGGGCTCATCTTGCCCGTTATCAACTGCCTCATCGAGGCTTTGAGACCCAAGAACCAAGAGCGGAGTTCGCTGCGCTTGATGTTTGGAACCTGCTCTCCATAGGCTTGGATCAGCCCCTCCTCAAGGGCGATCTGTTCGGCCATTTGCAGAGTGAGTTTTCCTTGAGCCACTTCATCTGCGCGGGCCATCAGCTCGTTCTTGTAGGCTTGGCTGTCCCTAGCGGTTTCAAGCAGGGACTTCTTCATTGAAGGATTGGTGACACCACGGAAGATGTCGTGACCGATCTCATGGATGGCTGTATCCCGAGTTGCCATGAGCGGGTTGACCCGCACGATGCGATTCCCGGTGTTGGGATCGGTCATGTAGATGCCACGGATCTCGGTCGATCCAGCAAAAGGCCGGTCGAGTTCAATGGTCAGATTCCTTCTGGAAGCAATCTTTGCGGCGAAGTCAACATCTTGCTGAGTGATCCTTGATCCATCGCCTTCGCGTTGCAGGCGCGAGTACAGTTTGTCGTAAATTTCTTGAGCTGCTTGAATCGCTTTGGCGTTCCCGGTTTGCTTGGCCTGCTCAAGATAACGCTCTGCTCCTGCGGCGGAACTAAGTGCTTCCTGTTCGGTCAGGCCAGTCATCCACGTTTTAGGAGCAATCCTAGTCCCACCTTGAGGAGTAAAAGCAGCGGCTCGTTCTCTAGCCGCACCCATCTGTTGACCTCGATATTCTGGAGATGCTTTTTGTGCCGCAATCCTTCCTTTTATTTCCTCCATTCGGGCGATGTCAGCACGTTCCTCTGCGGTGAGAAACCGTTCAGCCAGCTTCCGCTGCTGCATCACTTGCTCATAGGCGTCCTCAAGACCCTCTTGGTACTGTCTTGAAACGAACTCAGGAAGAGTTGTCGGATCGTTGATCACGCGAGCCACATCGGGATCGTTGGCCAACTCTCGGATTCGCTCCCTTGGCATCCGAACCTTCACGCTGTTGGCTGCTTCACGGATCAATTTCTCGGTGGGCTCAGTCTGCGACTTCCACCAGGTCTCGTATTGCTTGGCGACTCGTTCCGCGCTGATGGGCCGATTCCGTTTCTCCATCTCCGTTCCAAAGAACTGCTCAGGAGCTTGAAGCTCTTGGCCTACTTGTTCTGGGGCTGGAGGCTGCTCTCCAAGAGCGCGAACTCTTTCGGCCTCGATATCCATCTCGCCGGTAATCCTCTCAACTTCAGCCTTCTCGCGCCCAAGACGAGTCCTTGCTTCCTCAAGATTCCTCTCTTGGATTGGACCTTCCTGCGGACCTTCAGGAAGACCTAGTTTGCGTCCGAGTCTTGTCGGGCGATTGAAGAGCGTTCCAAGAGCCACATCTGCGGCAAGTCGGCTACCTGAGAACTCTCCTCCTTGGGTGACATCTGCAATCTGCTGGCCTGTGGCTTGGGCTACATTGACGCCCACATTGAGTGCAGGGTCCAAGAACCCGGGCTTGGTAATCGCCTCACGAATCGTGGTTCCGCGCTGGAGCGGACGAACCAATTCGGCAAGTCCTTTGACTGACGGGCGAGCGGTCAGCGCGGTGGGAGCAAAACCTCCAAGGTACGAAGCGACTGGCTGTTCTTCCTGAGCTTGCGCTAATTTCTGGAGCGTCTCGGGTGAGTACTTCTCAAGCAAGGCTTCTTGACCTTTGCTGACCCCGTAGGCGGTTCCTCCACCAGCAAGCAATGCTCCACCAATTCCACCGATTGTCATGCCTACAGGCCCCAATGGGGCACCAGCGGCAGCACCAGCAGCAAAACCCCCAACACCTACAGGAACTGAAGCGATAGCTGGAACAGCACTTGCGGCAGCAGACCTAAAGAACGCCTCAGTCTTGCCCATGACTGGGCTCTCAAAGACATTTCCCTCTGCGTCTATGTCATAGACTTCTGGATCGAGGTTGTTTTCGATCAGCCAGTCACGCTGTTCCTTGGTCATCGGCTGTAGGAGTATGGTGCAAACGGTGATTCAGCGTATCCAGAACTGAACATGGACGGTTTCGGAGGCGCTGCCATTTGAGCGGCAGACCTATTGAGAGCCTCGATGTAGATCTTGTTTTTGATCTCTTGAGGCAGTTTGTTCCACGCTTCAGTCGGAAACTCGCTGGCCACTACGGCTTTTGCTCCTTTGACAATGGCGCTTTCCTGTCCAAGTCGTTTTGGTTGAACGCCAAGCTCTGATGCAACCGCCTCATAAAACGGTCCGGTCAGGGTTTGTTGGGCTCCGTAAGTGGAGGCACCACCTCGTCCCTCTAGCGCACCGAGCCGTCTTCCGGTTTGAACGAATTGTTCGCTTGGTGAAAGCGGGCCATACATGTCGGCAGCGGTCGCAGGGGTCTCAGAAGTAGCTTGTTCTTCCGCAATCGCTGCCGCTGCACCCCTCCTTGTATCTCCGGTTCCACGATTTACTTGAGGTTCTCCTTTCTTAGCAACTGGGCCTTTGATCGGTATAGCAGGTTGATTTGCAGCGTTATCACGCACACCTTGAGAATCAAATGAAACACCGTAGGCTTGTCTCATTTTTTCAAGTTGAGGCGCGATTTTTTCAATTTCATCTGCGGTCATTTCACCAAAATCAACATTGAACGATCTTCCGTCCTCGGTCTCCCGCATCGAAACCTTGTATGGAGAATTCTTTATTTTTGCAAAGAAGTTAGGATTTAAGGACTGGAATTTCCCAACAAGATCAGCGGGGCCTTGAACGCTGACATCACCGGAGGCGTTACGGCTGACATAAACCCTACCCTCGTCTTGCTTTGCCTGACGCGCCCTGTTGTAAGCCTCTTGTTCCTGTTGCTCACGGGTCTTTTCGTAAGCAACCTGCTCTTCAAGAGATTCGGTATCTTCAAGAGCAGGAATCGGCATGGCCATTGATCCACCAAGCTGATAATCAGGACGAGCCTTTAAGTAACCAACCAATGAGGGACGTTGAGCTTCTCGCTTTTCCTCAAGCTCTTGTTTACGGATTTTTGATGCTGCAAGCCTCTGCGCCTCGTCTAACTGAAGCTGCCTTTTCAACCTCTCAGCCTCTTGGGTCTTCATGTACTCCATCATGCGCTCCTCCCGAAGCGCGGCCATCTGCTCCTCCATCAGCGCCCGCTTGGCCAGACGCTGCTGACGCATCTGTTCATTGGTCCCCGTCAATTCACCGGCGATGCCTCCCGTGAGCATGGAGAGACCTTTGAGCAGCGGGTTGACGCGCTGGCTGGCTTGAGCCTCTAGTTTTCTGCGGATCTCTTCGGTATTTGTTGCCATATCAGCCTCTCATTCTTTCGAGCATCCTGTTCTCCATTGCTTGATCCACGATTGATTGGCGGATCCTCTGGTTGCCGATGGCCCTCATGGCAGCGGCGAGGATCTCGTCGGGATCGTACTGGATGTAGTTCGGAGTGTTGTAGGATTCTGGAATGAAATCATCGGTTGCCCGCTGCGGCAATGGTACGGTTCGCAGGGGGTTGAGCGGTGTGTATTCGATCCCTCGCACCGGTCGCGGTGTGGATGGCTGGGATGTGCGGTCGATTGGGAAGTACCCATCGGGCTTTTCCGGCTCAAAATAGGTGGGCGGTGTGACCGTGAATTGCGGGACGACTGTGGGCGATGTTGGCAGCAGGTCTGGTGTACTGGTCCCGGGAGTAGGGCTTCCTGTACCTGGGGCTCCGGTGGTCCCGGTTGAAGTGGTTGGGGTCTGGCCCTCAAGGAGCTTGGCGACCTCCTCTGGGGTCAACTCCTCGACGCCGCCAGCAGGAGGGGTTTTGAAATATCCAAGCCCCGGAAGCGTAAGATCCCAGACCCATTGATTTCCATAGCTATCAGGAGGAAGAGGATCTCCGACACGGGCACCCGCTTGTCCTGGAAGAAGATCACCGATTTGAGCATAGAGCTGTTTGGACGGCGTCTTCGCCTGCCCCCCGCCCCCCGTCTGTTTGGGAGATGCGGGTGCTGCGGGCTGCTGCGCCGGTGGCCGGGTGACGGTGCTGACGTTAGAGAGTTCGGGCTGGATGTCTCCTCCGTAGTAGCTTTCCGGTGATGGAGTAGGCTCCGCATAGCCCGAAGAAGTCACAGGTCCAAAAGCGGTCTGTTCCACTCTCGGACGAGTGAAAGTCTGGACATTCGACAGTTCCGGAGCGGTTGGTCCTGCGTAGTAGCTCATCGGATCCACCGGCAGCTCCGCATAGCCCGAAGGAGTAACAGGTCCGAAAGCGGGTTGGAGCCTAAACGCCGGTGGAGCGGCGAAGGAAGGAGCTGGAGGAGGTGGCGGCGGCGGACTGTTGAGTATGAGCTGCGCGGGATCGCCGGGCGTCGGCTCAGGCTGGAGGAAGATGGGATACCTCTCCAGCATGTTGGGACCGACCGATGTTCCCATCTCGGTCGTTTCGCCGCCTTCGGGTCCAAAGATAAAGAAATCTGAGGCCATGAACTAGGGCCCTGACCGCATGTAGTTTCCGTAAGCGGAACCAAGATTGGCGATGCCTCCGGTAAGTCCTTGGAAGATCGAAAGCGGAGAACCTGCCTGCGAGGCGGCGAACTGGTTTTGCGCGTTCGTCAATGCGAAGCTGGATCCTAAACGCATGAGTTCGCCCGGACCCGCCTGCTGCATGCCCTGCATGAGCTGCGGCGGGGCGAACGGAGAAGCGCCTTGCTGGAGACCGCCAAGCTGGCCTGCCTGATACACGATTGGCTGGAGACCAAGGGCGGACTGGATGTTGGCGATGTTCTGCTGCTGCACACCCTGACGCTGCTGCTGTGCCGCCATCTGACCCGCAAAGCTCTGCTGCTGGGCGGTATTCCGCTGGCCGGTGGCTGCGAGGATGTTCTGGAAGGCTTCCTGCGCCTGACGATTGGCGGTGTCGCTGGTGGTCTGGCCGGACTGGAGCAGGCCAAGGGCTTGTGACCTCCGCTGGACATCGGCGTTGGCGATTGCTTCACCGACGGCGCGAGCCTCGCGGAAGGCTTGGGCATTGCTTAGGAGGTTGCCGGTGGCAGCGCCGCGAGCGCGAGCAGCCTGTTCGACTGCCCGGAGGACTGACGGATCCAGGGTGCCGGTCTGGGCGAGGCCGCGCTGGACCTGTCGTTCCAGTTCGCCGCGCATGGACTTGGCGGCACCGGTATCGCTCGGGCCGGTGGGCATTGCCACCTGCTCGTAGGTGGGAGCTTGGATCTGGGTCTCGGGGAGATTGGTTTTTCCGGTCTTGATGTCCTGTAGGAACTGGTCATACAGAGCATACCGATAAGGATCTACGGCAGAAAGCTCCCGACGCCTCTGCTCTGCGAACTTGGTTCCAGTTGCTTCAGCAGCAGCAAGCTGTTGTTTAGCCTGCTCAGGAGCAAGAGCCATAAGCTCTCTCGAAAGTTTCGCAGTCATGGCAATATCGGAGATATCGCCAAAATCAACCTCCTTGAACTGTCCGGTTTTTTCTCCGTCTTTGTAGACCGGAACCTTTACCTTACCACCAATTCGAGATGCTGCTTCAATTTCGCGTATCAGCGGAAACGTCTCCGCTTGAGCCATGACGGCCTCTCGGTTGGCTGCGGCAAAATCAGGCGCTCTGTATGTTCCTCCCATAGCAAATCCTCTCGTTCATCAGAAGTTTGAAGTACCGCTCGAAATCATACAAACGAGAAACGCCCTTCCGGACACCGCCCAGTTTGGTCACGTTCTCCGAACACATGTTCATCATGGCAAGCCAGAGGGTCTGAACCGCTCTCGGCTCCGTTCCGACAACCATCTCGATCCAAGCGATATGGCCGTCCGCAAAGTTGTTGTTGATGTCTTTTGCCTCCTCGACCGAGTTCAAGAACCTGACGGCACCGACCCCGACGCATTCTCCATTCTCGTTCTGGACGATGCCGAACTGGCGGACCTTGTTAAAGATCCCGATCCAGTTGAGCAACTCCTCATTGTTCCATGTGGAACAAGTGGGCCACTTCTCCTTGAGCAACTTGGCGGCTGCGATGATGGTCGGGTGCGGCGTCATTGCTGCGGGCGAACGGAATCGACGAATCCGGACAGGATCGTGGATTGCAGGGAAAGCCTGCCGTTTGTGGTCACAACCTTGAATTGCAGAGTGTTCCACCTTCCTTGGCTGATGAGGTTGTACGCCTTGAGGAACTTCTGGGAGTTCGTGATCAAGAGTGCGGAGTCCAAGGTGGAGAATGTCTCGCTCATGTTCTTGGCCAGCGAGATCGCGGCGGTCGTGTTTGAGGTCGTGTACGGATTGTCGAAAGCGAACTGGATGCTGTAGCCGATCTTGTCCGGTATGGGTTCGCCCAGGTTGTACGCCTTCGTGATGACCGTTGAAGCGTAGCTGGATCCGCCATCGAGATAGACCGATGATGCGACTGGATCGGTACGGGTTCCTGGGAGGTAATCGTTGAAAGACCAGACTTGGCCCGCACCCGCAGCGACCGAGACGATATCACCGGCGAACATGAGGATCGGTCCAAGATTAGAGAACGAGGTCGGGATGAAATCGTTGACGATCCAGTTATCCCAATACCCAAGCCAAGAGCGGGCGAGTGAGTGGTAGACGAGGATCGCGTTGTTCTCGTTGAGGGATCCTTCGAGAGCAATCTCGACGGAGTTCTCGGTGAGCAGGGCAAACTCGGTTTCTGTTCCGAGGATGAATGGTTGATCTGTTACGAATGGAACCGCCAGCAGATAGCGGTTGTTCCAGAACACACCATCGCAGAGGTCCAGCTTGGTCTTGTTGATCTTGCTGATGAGATCGTTGATCGGGCTAGAGAGTGCGAGCCCGATGCTGGTCTGCGTACCTGCTTGGATCTGCTGGAGGGAGCGGACGCCGTCGCGGGCGAGGAAGAAGACATCAGGGCCGACAGCGGCGATGGAGCGGTGCGAGGAGCATCCGATATTGCCGCTGATGAGGCTGATGGACCAGTCTGCTGGATCTTGGGTTGGGTCGGCATCGACGGCCCAGATGGAGCGTTCCTTGAAGACGACGAGGCGGTAGCCGAACCAAGAGTAGAGACCCTTGATGGGATCTCCATCGCCCCCAATCCTGACCGAGCCGAGAGGATCCCATGATTCTCCGTCGAGGATGTCCGAGAAGTAGAGGGTGTCAGGCGGGTTTGCTGTGTCGGCTGAAGCGCACCAGAGCCTGTTGGTATGGCTGACGAGGTAGAGCGGCTTGGATGGGGGTGTGAGCGAGACGTATGCGACTGCGTGAGGACCGCCACCGCCGCTGATGTTCACCGAAGGAGCGGTTGTATACCCGCTGCCTGGATTGATGATGTTGATGGCTACCAGTTTACCTTCGGCTACAATGGCTTGTGCCGTTGCGGTCGTTCCGCTTGGTGGAGCGGCAATGGTGATGGTTGGTATGGCCGAAAGGTTATTGCCTTGATTGATGACATCGATGCGACTGATTTTGCCGGCGGTGGCAGCAACGTAGGCATTGGCGGACGAGATGTAGGCGAGTGCCCCGACTCCGTCCGAGTAGAACAGATTGTCGTTGAGCTGTGCGAAGTAGACGTAGGTGGACGAGGATGAGATTGATGCTCCTGAGATCAGGGCGTATGCGGCCGATGGAGACCCATAGTAGAGTGCTTTGGTTATGGTGTCGTTGACCGCAATGACAATCCGTTCAGACGCTGCTGTGTCGAAGTAGAAACCGGAGAAGACCGTGGCGTTGGTCGGAAGGTTGGATCCGAAGAAAGAGGAAACTGACTCCCAATTTTGTACGATGTTTTCCCATTTATCAATGGCTGGATTGCCCGAGAGAGATGAACTGCCGACTCTGGTGACGATGTTTCCAAAATCGTCATAGTCCATGTTGATGGCCGACTCCATGCTGGTTGCTGGAATGGCATCAGGCCGGGTAGCGGAAATGACGCCGGCAGAGAACCCGGTGCTTCCGTCCAGAAGCATCTGGTCATCGAGTGCATCTGAGGACTGGAAGGGCATCAGAGGATGTCTTGGAAGGTATAGTCGTAGAGGCTGTCAGGGATGATGCGACTGATCTGCTGCTGTTGACCTCGCTCCATGTCCTTCATGATGGAGACTTGGGCAGCACCTTCTTGGAACTTGGCTTGGGCTTTGCCATACTGGCGGGAGTATTCGAGGAGATCGCCTTCGGTGTAGGCCATGAGGGCGTTCTCGACTCCTCGCAGTTCAAAGTCGCTGTCGTTGGAGATGGCGGTTGCCTCACCGAACTGGCGCATCTGGGACTGCTTCTTGCCTAGGATGAAGAGTGTACCGTCGGTATTGGGTGTGGGTACGAGCTTGATGCGCGGGACACCGGCTTGGCCGTAGGAGGCTCCGATGATGCGTACCCAGTTGACGAAGTTGTTGGGCGTGGACTTGCGGGAGTCCACGTTGTTCCAAGTGTTGGGATCTAGTTGGAAGAACGAGACCCATTCTGCGGCTGCAATCTCGATGCCGTCGGTTTCTCCAGTAATGGTGAATCGGATGGCGACTGGGAAGTCGAGGAACATGTTGTAGCCCGACCCTGAGTTGTAGGTGGCGCTGACGGTCTGGTCGAGGGTGACGAGTTCCGTACCGTTGGTGACTGAGGTGGAAATGACCCCGAGAGTATCGTTCCAGAGGCAGGAGTCCCAGATCATCGAGTAGCGACGGATGCAGAACTTTTTGGCCAACGCGAGGGTGGCTGCATCCGTGAACGAGAGCTTGTCGCAGGCTGCTTGCGCTACATCGGATGGTTTCATGCGAAGAACTCGGTAAGAACCATATTAGAAGAACCCCTCGCCCTGTCCTGAGCATTGCCAGGTGCAGTAACATCAGACTGGCTACGGTTGAGGTAGACGATTGGAACTGTTGCACCACCAGAACCTGTGGTGTAGAGGTGCAGCCTGTAAGTGACCGCAGAACCTGTGGAAGGCGTATCCAAAAACTGGATGTAACGGTTGACCACTTCGTTGGTCAGTTGATTCTCAGCGACACCAGCGATGCCGTAGAGGGAGGATCCAATGGAATTGGAACCAATCTCGGTTCCATTGCGCGTGAGCCGGAATGCGCCGTTGGATCCGTGGAAGCTGGAATAGTTGATCATCACGGTGACCAGCACTTTTGAGGAAGAAGATCTTGGAGTGATCGTTGTGGTAAGATCGGTGATTTCTTCTCCGGAACCTGTGGAAATTCCGGTGAAATTACTGATCGAATCGAAATGCGTCTGAACACATTGCGGCATGTTCGACTGGCCAGGGACAACAGAGCTGGCATTGACAACGCGAAGTCTGGAGGAGTCGCTCGCATCGAGGATTACGATCTTGTCCGAAGCTGCATCGACCGTGACTGTGGTCGCATATGGTAGAGTGACCGTGTTGGCATTGATGGTCAGCAGATCGGCGGCGGCATTACCGAGAGTGCTGTTACCATTGATGATAAGATTTCCGGTGGCAGTCAGGTTTCCGCTCGTAAAGATCGTGTTGGTTACGTCAAGCGTGTTGTTGATCTGCGTGGCACCGGAGATCGTAACCGTTCCACCGAATGTCACCGAAGTGGGAACCGAGATGCCGGCATTGAACGTGGCAACCCCATTACAGGTCAGCGAGCTGAGAGTCGTGCTGGTTCCAACTGAGAGACTTCCGGCAATCGTATTAGTGGCAGCGGCATTGGACTGAACGATATTGCCGTAGACCGACAGATTTCCTCCGCTGGTCGAGATGTTGCTGCTGACGGCGAGTGTGGACTGGAGCGTGGTCGCACCGGTTACGAGCAATGTGTTGGATACGGTGGTGGCACCGGTTATACCAAGAGTCGAAGAGAGCGTAGCTGCTCCGGTGACGCCGAGACTGGATGACAACGTAGCTGCTCCGGTGACTGCGAGAGTTCCGCCGACTGAGGTATTGCCGTTGGCCGACTGGACGCTGAAGTTATTGGTGGCAACCGAGAAGTTTCCGGTCGAATTGACAGCACTTGTGGAGACTTGAAGCGCGGAATTAACGCCACTTCCGTCGCAAATGGTCTTGAGACTACCGGTGATCGTCGCGTTGTCGGAAGTCTTGAGTAGGCCAGAGTAGGTTGATGCGACCGTGCTGCCTGTAAGTGGAGTTCCCATATCAGAAATGTGTTGTTTGTCTGCCTAACCATTATCTGAGTGGAAGGGCAGACAAAGGCGTGTTGCCCTTTTATATGATCATCTGCTATGACGATAGGTGATTTTGGATGAGCTGGTTTTCTCGCGCTTGAAACGAGCTTTTTCCGTCGAACTCATTTCGCCAGCGGTTTTGGGCGTCTTCGAGCTGACACGCTTGGAAGGACGACAGGCCGGATAACCGTCTCGCGTCTCGCCTTTCTGGCGTCCGCACGGCTTGCCGGTTTTCAGATCAATCCACTTCTCAGCGAACCAGCGGCCTAGACCTCCCTTTGGTTTACTTGGCATTGGAGGTTCGGTATTTGCCGCCGCGCCGCTTGTACTCCTGCACCAGCCAGCCGTTGGCGTAGGCACTCGGATAAACGTCAAACTTGGCTTTGGCGGCAGCCTTGACTCGCGAGTACAGGGCTTTGTTTGTGGGTACGTTCTTTTTCATTCTTTTGGGAGTACATACCATCCGGCAGGCAGCGTCACATTGGACGGACCGACCAGCTTCTTGTCCCGGTCGAACCCATAGACGCTAGCCTTCACGGGCTTGGCCAACATCACCGGATCACCGTGCGGCACCAGGACCACCTTGGTCATCTGGCAGCCCGGGAAGATCGGCAACACGACGAGCCAGATCATCCCGTAGATCCTGCGGAGCGTTGCCGTGCTGCACATCGGTGGGTGGGGTTTCTCTAAACCAGTCGAGGATCGCCTTGAGGATCTGATAGATCCAGTTCACTCGGTCTTCTTGCGGTTGTTCTTGATGCTCCAACCGACGCTGGCCAGCGACAGCAACGCACCGACGATCTCGGTGATCTGCTCGGTGGAAGCAACGCCACGGGCGACCAAGAAGCCACCAGCAGCGGTGAGGGCGTGGCGGATGAGTGAGGCGAGATTGGGGTTCATTTTCTAAAAAACAGTTTGTAGGTGCCGTATGCCATGCACAGGAACCCTAGCACGGCGGTCGCTAGCTGGACCCATTGGGTAAGGACCGGAGCCAGCGATGCAGCGGTCAGTCCAGCGGCTGCGCCCATTGCCACGGTCACAGCATTGTTCGACGGCTCGTTGGTCATGCGGTTACTGGGCCTTTGCGGCGTTAGCAGCGTCGATGATCACATCTGCCAGCGGGACGCCGACCTTGGCGTTCTGATAGCCTCCGGCCTTGATCGCAATATCGATGAGTTGCAAAAGACTCTGAACCTGCTGCTCGGTAAGCTGGATGGTGATCATGCGACAGGAGCTTCGACAACCGGCTCGTCATCCGCAACCACAACGGGCTTCGCGGCCTCAACAGCGGCCTGATAAGCAGCAACCACATCAGCGGTCCACAGCGCGTTGGCGATGGCAACTACCTCAGACGGCTGACCATCCAGCGAGTCACCGGGATTGAGCGTGTACTGCTCGGTGATTTCAGATCCAACAATCGACCCGTCCTTGTCGTAGTCGATGCCGGTCGTCACGAACAGGCTGTTGTTCTGGTTCACCTGAACCTGCACGGTAGGAATCGAGTCAATCATTTCGGGAGGGTGTTAGCGGTTTGGCTGGCGGCGTAGGCTGCGATGGCTTCAGGAGTCCACACAGCGTTGGCGATTGCCACCACCTGCGCCGGCTGACCCGTAAGGTCGGAGCCGGGAGTCAGGCAGTAGCGGCGGAAGGTGGAAGCCTTCACGGCTTCCCCATCGACGATCTGATCCGCAAGACGGACCTGCAACGTCGCGTTGGGAAGAACCTCGCAGAGCGAGAAGATGGTGCGTTCTGTTAGCATGAGATTAGACGGTGTAAGTGGCGGTGAAAGCGATTTCTCCAGCGGTATCCATTGCCACAAGACCATAAGAACCACCGCCAACAGGAGTTGCGCTCATTGTGACAACCGTAGAACCAAACTCAATCAAACCGTAAAGAACGGTATTTGCTGCCGATGCTATGTTTGTTTGATATCCAATACATACTCCATCATACGCTCCAGACGTATTTGCCGAAGTAAACGGTAACCCTGCAAACTGAAGGTTGCCGGTTCCGGTGTGAGCGGTCCAGACCAACGTGACCGTCACGGTAACCAGTCGGCCAACCTTAGTGTATCGTCCAAACTGCGTGGTGTAAGTTCCAGTTCCGGCAGTAGTGCTTCCGCGCACCGTCGGCGTGAAAGTCCCCTCCTCGTAATCGTCCAGCGTGTTTGCGTTTGCGCTGGCGACTTGGGTGGCCGGGAAATTGATGCCGCTCGAAAGCTGCAACACACCAGCACCAGCCGTCGGCGTAACCCCTAGGCCGAGGCCGTTGGAGTTGAGAAGCATCCGACTGCCACCCGCTCCGTCCAGAAAATTGAAAACACCGGGATTGGTGATTCGCAACTGCTCAGTCGGAGTGGTGTTGGAAGTCGAACACGAAAGGCTGACAAGGTTATTGTTGCCGTGCAGATAAGCTGAACCTCCAGAGGTAATTCCAAGATACCCAGTCGCATTTACACTATCAGTAAAGCGAACGAAGTTATTGCTCGTCGCGCTGACAATATCCAAAACCATTCCAGCGGTGGGACTCGCCGTACCAATACCCACCCGATTGTTCGTCGAATCGACCTTCAGCGTCGTGGTATCAACGGTCAGGTCGCCGGTGATGGTGGCGGAGGCCAGCGTGGCGGTGCCGGAACAACCAAGGATGTTGTTCACGCTGATCTTCTTCGTGGTTCCCGACGCCGCCATCGACGTATCCGACACATCGACAATCGGCAGAACATCGTTCGCCGGATCAGCGGCCGTCAGGGCCGTAAGAGCTGTGATTTTCGTATCTGGCATATCAATAGACTGTTAGGATGAACTTGCTTGAATCTTCGGTGAGCAACAGGTCAGTACCCTGCTCGGTGGTTATGCGATCATAGATTCCGAAACTTAGTACAATTTTGTCCGAGTTTTCCAATAAAACAAATAAATCATCCTCTTGGAGAAGATCCCTCCGCAGGATAGGAGGATCAATCGGGATGACGTTTCCGCCACCCGAAGATGCCAACTTAGTTCCAAGCGCAAGGGTCGTCACAGGGTTAGGATTGGATCACACCATAGGTGGCCCACACCAAGCCACTCGAAAGCTGGAAGCTCGTTATCGGAGCTTGGATCGTCGCACCTGCCGGAATCGTCGCGGTCGAGAAGATGCCATCGATCTTGTTCCCGGTGATGTTTGCGATCACGGTCGGGGCAAGGAACGTGATGGCTACGAACGGACCGGTATAGCTCGCAGTATCCTGGACGAGCCGGCCACCGGCCACGCCCATCGAATACTGGATTGCCTGATTTGATACGTCGCTCATATATCCCAGATTTTCCGAATTTGATTCTTGGTGAAAGTGCTTTCAAAACGCGATCCCTGCCGATCTTCCATCCGGCTGAACCCGCGCTTCACATGATCCTTGAGTTCTGCCTCACGAGCGAAACCCGTGACCCCGAAGCGGGCCACGGGCTGTCGCGTCCAGCGTTCACCCTTGATGACAATGGAATCGGTATTCATCGGAGCGATATGCTCCATGGACCGGCCCTTGTTCTCGAAGGTGTAGATGGGCATGGATCAATCCTCAGTCTCTTCGCCGTCGTACTCGGCAACCATCTCGCGCATGCCCTTTTCGTCCATGGGCTCGTCCTCACCGGTCTTCTCGTATTCGGCAGGCATGCCGTTCACGCTTTGGATCTCGATATAGGCTTCGCCATTGTCGAGTTTCTTTAGAACTCCGCGAACATCTTCCAACATGACCTCGTCCCCGACCTCGGGCATGGCACCTTGTCCATCCTCAGTATCGGTGGAGAGAGCCTCGACAGGAATCGCAATCATGGGTGCATTGTTGTCGGCTTCTTCGCATCCGCAAGCAGAATCAGAAGAGGGGGCACCACCAAGTTTTTGATGATGCCCCCTTGGGCCGACGGCGATCACCATGATGGTGGCCGTCTTGGGTTTCATTACAGGGTGGTCGAGGTCTTCGTGCGATGCACCAAGTACCAGACCGGGTTGCCGGTGGAACCGGTATTACCAGCGGCCAGACGCAGGGCGGCGAAGAACAGCTTCACGCCGACCGTGACGAGCTGGTTCAGCGGGTCGCTCTTGTCAGGGGTGTCGGTGATCACGATCTTCGGGGAGAGCGGATCATCACCGGTAAGGGCGGGGATACCGAACGCCTCATTGCCGAAGAAGAAGGACGCAATGATGTCCTTGCTTACAGCCAGACCGCCACCGGCGGCGCTCGCCTGATAGACGAACTCATCGCCAGCGGTGCCGGAACCGGTGCTGACGAACGAGTTGGTCTGAGTGACCACACGGCAACCGTAGATGGAACCGACCTCGCCCTTGTAGAACGGCTGGCCCTTGTTGCCGTAGTTGGAGGCGTTGAGCCAGTCGCTGTCGCGCATGAGGTCGCGGGCGACACGGGGATCCGTGGCGAGGACGTAGCCGCCGTTGATGAGCGGTGCGCGGTTGCGCTTGAGGCGGGTCATCGAATCGAGGACAGCCGAAGCGGTCATCGTGGCGTCAGCAGCAGTCGTGGCGCTGTTCAGCCCAGAGAAGGTCTGCGTGGTGAGCGTGGCCGGGTTGCCGTACACCTTGATACCACCGGAACCGGCGGCGGTGTTACAGGCATCCGAGTTGTCGAAGGTGCCACCACCTTCAGCGGCGGAACCGATGGAGGAACCGCTGGCCGTGAGGTTGGAACCGATCAACACGTTGCGGATCACCGAGTCCACCCAGAGGGCCATGTCCAGACCGCTGGTCTTGGTGGCCTGCTGGAGGGAGTTGAACAGATCCGTGGCGCGGAGGATGTCGGTGAGACCGATGACCTGACCGTACTGGGCGAGCGACTTGTCCAGCTTGTTGAGGGCCAAAGCGCGGTAGTTGGCCGAACTGATGGCAGTACCCTCCGTTAGGGACTGGACGCTACCGATGCTCGGAGGCCCGAAGCGGAACATGCTGATGGCCTTGTTGCCGTTGTTCTTCGGGATCGGAGCCTTCATGGCGAACTGGTCGAGGATCGTCTCCTGCTGGACGATGCTGAGCAGTTCCTTGCTGAAGTAGTTCTGGAACTGGTTGGTAAGCGTGGTTGAGGTCGTGACTGGCATATTTGAGTTGTGGTTGTGTCATCAGGCCGCTTCCCGGTCGAACTCCCGTGACGCCCGCATAAGCGCCTCCCGCTGCTCCTTGAGGGACAGCTTGGAGAAATCATTCTCCTGAGCCTTGAGTGTTCCTGCCGGTATGCTTTTGCCGATGGCTGTTTTCTGCTGGAGCTTTTCGAGTTGTTCCTTGAGCGATTTGTTCTCCGTTTCCAGAGAACCGGCTCTTTCGGCGGAATGTTGGAGCTTCACAATCTCGACCGCGTGAACGAGTCCATCGGGGACTTGGGTGAGGAGCGGGAACTTTTGCAGTAGGCCAACGGTGCGCTTGTACGCATCGCTGTTCTGATCCTTCAGCCACGCCTCCTTCTCGGAGAGCCTGTTGAAGTTGTCAGACCACGCCTTCTGGAACTGCTCGCTCTGGGCCTTCTGAGCCCTTTCCCCCGCCAGCTTCCGCACACCTTCGGCTTTCGCCCGTGCGGCCTTCGCCAACTGGGTATCTCCATCGGCATCGAACTCCTTGGCCGCAGCCTCGTAATCCTCTGCCGTGTAACCCTTGTCATCCCGAACGGAGTTGACCTCCTGAGCCCTGGATTCCTCCCTGCTCTTGGTCCACTCCTCCCGTTCCCGCTTGATCGCCTCGCGCTCGGCCTTGAGGGCCTCCTTCTCGGCGTTGATCGATTCCCAAGTCTTGGCCTTGCGGGCGTTCTCCTGGGCGAACTTGCTGCTGCTCTTCTTCTCCGCTACCGGAGCATCCACGGACTCCTTGCTGGGTTCCTTCTCAAGCGCCTGCTCTTTGCCGGCTGGAGCAGCTTCTGCTGCCACCTCTTGCTCAACAGACCTTTCCGTTTCTTGTTTCGGTTCGGTCTTTGTCGTGCTGTCGATATCGACACCGGAATCGTAGGCGCTGGCCAAGGCCAGCATGCTGTCCGCGCTCAGTTCTTCTGCCATGTGCTTTTGACTCGTTTGCTGATCCGCACAGACCAACAACCGCAACTTTGATCCTATGTGTTCGTGACAGAATCCGGATCAGAATCCTGTCCCGTAATTGATTCCTGATCGGCCATCACTTCGATGACCTTCACAAGACTTGCCTGACCCATGGCAAAACCTGCCGAGTATTGCAAATGATTTCTGTCCGTTATCGCAGAAGCGTTCTGCATGAGAACGGTATTGAGTAATGCGTCCTTGAACTTCTTCCCGACCTCTGACCGCAGGAAAGTGTTGAGTGCAATGGCTTCTTCCTTTCCCCATGGAAGCGGGTCCACCCACTTCTGATGGCGCGAGAAGGTCCAAGCGGCCTTGATCCGGCCAATGAGGGTGATCACTTGGAGGCGGATTTCTTTCTCTTGCCGGCGGCGGCACGGCGCATGAACTCCGCAGCGCCTAGCTTCTTCCTCCCAATGTACGCCGCGAGGGCTCGCGGATCATCCGCCCCCTCCTTCTTGAGTTGCGTGGCCAGCTTGCTGAACTTCGTGGGTTTCTTCTTCATGGATGTATGTGGTTACCACGCCCGACACGACCATGTGCGCGGCTTGGTTGGATCCGTCGCGGTATCGCAGTTGTGCCGCGCCCGGAAATTCTTCCTCCGCTCGGGATCATCCCGCTTGATCTCCATCTTCGGATCACCGAAACGGACCTTGATCACCGTGCCCTTCGGGTTGCGAACATACACCGCCTTCTTCTTGCGCTCGCCCGGAGTGTAGAACGGCTTGTTCAGCGTCACCTTCTTGCCTTGGTACTCAGCCATTTTGATTTGCCTCCATCAAAGCCCTGCGGGCCATTCTCCCCTTCGGTATGATCACGGTCGGGACACCCTCCTCAAGCACCGGCAACATCACGGGCTCGGGCGGTTCCTTCCTCACCACCCGCTTGGGCGGGGGCACCAGCGGTTGGAACTCCCCACACCAATCCATCGCATGGACAGTAGGCCAACAGCTTGGTCTGCCACTCGGCGGGAACCGGTGGCAGGAACCATCGCCTCCACGGTACTTGCACTCGATGCAGTTCATTGGACAGGAGCGGCGGGCACCGGTCCCTGTGGCGCAAGCATGCCCGTGCTTTCGAGGAACTTCTGGATCTCCTTCCGCAGCTTCCTTGCCTCGTTCGTGGCCACCTGCTCGTACCCCTGCAACAGACTGTCCAACCTCGCCATGAACGCATTCTTGCTCAAGGGATTCAAGACCTGCCCCTGCTGCATCGCCCCATTGAGATACTGCATCAACACCCCGATCCGGCCCGCATAGTTCTGACCGGGCTTCGCCGGCACCGGTATCCCCACCAGCAGGGTCGGGATCGTCTTCGACTCGTCCTCCAGTTCGTCCTGCGCCTTCTGCCCCGGATCCCGCAACAGCCTCTTGATCAGGGACGGGTCATCCAATTCCATGATGCTCTTGTCCAACTCCACCTGATCCACCCAGGGCGAGTTCATGAACAACTGCTTCCGGTTGATGGCCTGCTGCACCATCATCTGCCGGCTCACCATGTCCATCCCACCCTTCGGTTCCAGTTCGTACTGGTCATGGAGTGCCACCGGATCCGCATCCAACGAATCCTCCGCGAACCGGTACCGCAAACCCTTGCTGTCGTATTGCACATACAAGCTCCACGCCTGACGGTACAGCTTGGCCAGCGACATCCGGAACAGTCGCGCCCGCAGATCCCCGCTCTGCATCGCCTGCGCGTTGATGCTCTGGATCTCCGTCGCCGTCCTCCGATCCGTCCCGCCGCTCATCACGCTCGCCATCCCGTAATCGGGACTCCCGATCCGGTTCTCCGCCACCGCCCGGGTCTGGTTCAACTCCGTATCGAAACTCACCGGCGGCTGCGGCATCTGCACCGGAGCCACCCCATATGGCAATATCTGTCCCGGCTGGAACCGCAGGTTGATGCTGTTCGGCAACTCCCGCTCCGCACGGAACAAGGGCCGATTGTACAACGTCATCGCATCATGCTTGTGGTTCCACATCGAGGTCATGCTCAACTCGAACGGAGCAAGGATCTCGCACACCCCTCTAGGGCTGAACCACCCCTTGTCCTTGATCTCATAAGGGAAATCCACATAGGGCAACTGCCCATGGTCATAGGGCAACTCCATCGGATCCCGCAGATCCAGATCCACCGCCGCCGGACTGTACAAATACACCTCCCACTTCCCCGCATCGGTCTTCCGATACACCTCCCAGATGATCACCCCATCGGTGTTGCTGGTGTACGTTATCCCCTCGCGCAACTGCTTGGCATCATTCTCCGCCGCCGCCCCCGGAATATTGTCGTCCTCCTGCGGGTTCCCACGGATCCGCTGCACCGTCTTCCCATCAGCCTTCCACCCGAACTGGCCGGCCATCCTCCGATACGCACCCACGCTCATCGGCATCACATGCACCGCCCAGTCCGCATCCTGCAAATCCACCGTGTACGGCGGCACCACGAAATACATCGGGTCCACCGCCTCAAACCCCACCCGCTTGTCCCCCGGATTCCAAAAACACTTCATCACCCCACGCCCACTCATCAGCGTGTAATCCACCCACGACAGAACCTCATCCACGAAGTTGGTCTTCTCCCGCACCTTGTAGTTGAACCAGTCCTCCGCGACCTTCGTATACGCATTCAACTGCTGCCGCATCGGCACAAAGCTGGCCACCACATCCATCCCAAGAGCCTGCTGCAAGAAAAGAGGCTTCAGCTTCTCAATCGCCGTATCAATCAATGGCCAATGCAGATCCGCCGCCTTCGGCCACGGCTTGTTCGTCCGCCGCAATCCATGGTGCCTCAACTCATACCACCTCGTCTGCCGCAACTCCCACGGACTCCGCTGCTCGATACTCTCCAGTATCTGACCCTGCAAATCTTTCCGCCCCTTGTCGCTCATCATATTGACCCCCTTACTACCCACCAACCTCGCATCCCGCAAGCACAACACCCTCCGCCTCCCCCTCCAGCGGGCCAATCTCCTCCTCCATCC
>Ga0208048_1000286_pt1 | contig 27071 bp, 27 predicted proteins | sample Malawi_45m_30L_FD_184163 | JGI IMG/M metagenome (GOLD analysis project Ga0208048, IMG submission 184163) | Freshwater microbial communities from Lake Malawi, Central Region, Malawi to study Microbial Dark Matter (Phase II) - Malawi_45m_30L... | ecosystem: Environmental > Aquatic > Freshwater >...
GGGGAGGGGTCAGTCATGTCGGCCGGTCAGTTCGGGAGTGGGGTGCCGCAGGTTGCGCTGCTGGGGAATGTCGTCTCCCTTGCGGCGGAAAGGAAGTTTTTTCACCAGCCACAGCCAGACGGCGTGGAGGTGGATCAGGGCGATGACCTTCAGGATCAGCAACGGCGACTTCACGGTCAGCCAGAGCAGGCGCGCGTCGGTGAGCGGGACCTGCCGGCCCGTCCAGGCGCTCGTCAGCGTCTTCCGGCCGCCTTCGTAGTGGTCGACCGTGATCGCGAGCTGCCCGTCGGGCAGGCGTAGCGTGAACTCGAATTCGGTGTCCAAGGCTGAGAACGGCGACACGTAGAAACGCTTCGGGGCGCGCAGGCGCAGGTAGGCGTCGCCGTCGAAATCATGGCCCCGGCAGGCCCGGCCGAGGAACCAGGCCTTGCGTTCGCCGAAGGTGTTGTGGACCTCGGCGATCCCGCAGGTCAGGGCGCCGTCGACGGTGGCCATCATGAACACCGCGGGGTTGTAGGATCTCCCGAAGGCGCGGGGCATGGCGACGAGCCAGATCGCGGCGCGTTCGGGGAGGGGTTCGCCGTGGGCGGCGGCGAAGGCGCGGAAGCGTTCGGCGAGGGTCGCCCCGGCGAAGGCCTGCGGCGTGCCCTCGGGCTGGAAGACTTCGGCGGCCGGCAGGAAGTCCTCGTCACGGAAGCGGTACGGCGACCAGGCGCGGCCGAGCATCAGTCGTCCGCCCTTCACCGCGTCGACCGCGGCGGCGTCGACGGAGAAAGCGAAGGCCGCGTGCGTGAAGTCATGTCGCTTCGGCCAGAGCCGGGCGTGCATCACTTCTGCGTCGTACAGTCGGGGCATCGTCCGGCAGGGTGAAAGCAACCCGTCTCGGGCGCAAGCGTCCCCTCGCCGAAACCTTGCTAAACCGCCGTCGGCGGGCATAACACGTGCCACGTGGCCGAAGACCTGACCAGCATCGGTTTCTTCACCCTCGCGGGGGCCGCCGGCGGGATGCTCCTCGCCTTGAACGCCGGCCGGAAGCGCCGCCTGCTCGACGACACGCCGGTCTCGAAGGCCCTCGGCGTCTTCGTCGGCGAGGTGGAGCTCGAAGGCGTCTGCGTGCGCCGCGATCCGTTCATCAGCTACCTCGCGGAGCGCCCTTGCGTGCTCTACCGCTGGAGCATCGAGGAGCACTGGCGGCGCAGGCGTACCGAGACCTACACCGACGACAAGGGCCGCACGCGCACGCGCACGGTCATCGACACCGGCAGCGACACCGTCGCCTCGGGCGGCGAGCAAGGCGGCTTCTACCTGCAGGACGAGACCGGTTACGTCTGGGTCGACCCCGAGGGCGCGGACCTCGAGACGCTCACGATGTTCAGCCGTCATGTCGACCGCGACGACCCGCTGTATTACGGCAAAGGACCGGGCGGATCGGTCGAAGGCTCGACCGGCGAGCGGAGTTTCGCCGAATACGGCCTCGTCGTCGGCACGCCGCTCTTCGTACGCGGCCGCGCCAGCGAGCGGACCGACGTCGTGGCCGCCCAGATCAAGCAAGAGGCCAAGGCGGACATGTTCATCATCACGCCCCGCAAGGAGAAGGAGCTCAGCGACGGCAAGGCGACCGCCTACGTGCTCTGGAACCTCTTCGGCGCCGCGTGCCTCGGCGGCTTCGGCGCCGCCGTCGCGGCGGCCGGCGAGCCGCGCTACTTCCAGTTCGGTTTCCTGGGCGGGCTGCTCGCCTACCTCTGGTTCCTCGGCCTCGGCTGGGTCTGGATGGTCTTCAACAGCCTGACCGGCCTGCGCAACCGCGTCCGCCAGGCCTCCTCGCTCATCGACGTGCAGCTCAAGCGCCGCGCCGACCTGATCCCGCCGCTCGTGGCCTGCGTGCAGGGCTTCCGCGCGCACGAAGCCTCCGTGCAGGCGCTCGTCGCCGCCCTCCGCGCCCAGGCGGCCGGGGCGCGGCCCGCGGCGGCCGCGCCGTCGCTGCTGGCCTTGGCGGAGCAGTATCCCGAGCTCAAGGGCCAGGCCGTCTTCGCCGAGCTCAGCCGCAGCCTCGTCGAGACCGAGGACCGCATCGCGCTCGCCCGCGCCTACCACGCGAACATCGCGACGTTCTACAGCACCCGGCTCGAACGCGTGCCGGACCGGTATGTCGCCCGCCTCGTGAAGATGTCGCCCGAGCCCCTGTTCGCGGCCGACGGCTTCGAGCGGCACACGCAGCGGATCGCCTTCTGATCAGGCGGCCCAGGCGTCGCGGCCGAGGAGCTGCGAGCACAGGCGGTGGGCGGACCAGAGACCGTCCTCGTGGAAACCGTAGCGTTGCCAGGCGCCGGCGAAGTGCGTGCGCGCGCCGGGACGGGCGTTGAGCGCCGGGATCTCCGCCTGGGCGGCGACGGCCTCGAGCGAGAAGAGCGGGTGTTCGGTCGGGATGACACGGATCACCTTCGCCGGGTCGACCTGGTCGGCGTGGTTGATCGTCACGACGAAGTCCCCCTTGTCGGTCAGGCCCTGCAGCGAGTTCATCCAGTAGTGGGTCGACGTCACGAGCGCGCCGTCCTTGACCCAGGTGCGGTAGTTCCAGGACGAGCGCGCCTTCGGCGTGCGGGGCAGGGGCGCCAGGTCGGTGTGGACGACGGCTTCGTTCTGATTGTAGGCGAAGGCGCCGAGCAGGCGGCGCTCCTCGGCGTCGGCGTCGGCGAGCAGGCCCAGCGTCGTGTCGGCGTGCGAAGCCAGGATCACGCGGTCGAAGCGCTCTTCGCCGGCGGGGGTCGTCACGACGACCTGCGCGCCGACGCGGCGCACCGTGGTCACGCCCTGGCCGAAACGGAAGTCGGCGGGATGCGCCCGGAGCAGCGCCTCCACGTAGGTGCGGGAGCCGCCTTCGAGGGTCAGCCACTGGTGTTGGGTGTCCAGGCCGAGGAAGCCGTGGTTGTGGAAGAAGCGCATCAGCGCCGCGGCCGGGAAGCCGAGCATCTTCTCCGCCGGGGTCGACCACACCGCGGCGGACATCGGGATCAGGTAGAGGTCGAGGAAGTCCCGGCCGAGCCCCTTGCGCGCGCACCAGTCGCGGAGCGAGGTCGTCTCGGCCTCGGGGGAACGCCACTCGGTCTTCGCCAGCCGGTTGAACCTGCTGATCTGCCAGAGCAGTTTCCAGAAGCGGGGGCTGAGGAGGTTGCGGCGCTGGGCGAAGAGATGGTTGAGCGAGCTGCCGCACCATTCGAGGCCGGTCGGGTCGTGGCGGACGGCGAAGGACATCGACGTCTTCTTCGGCTTCACGCCCAGTTCCTGGAACAGCCGGCAGAGGTGCGGGTAGGTCACCTCGTTGAAGACCATGAAACCGGTGTCCATCGGCAGGGCGCGGCCCGTGCCGGGTTCGGTGACGTCGAGGGTGTGCGCGTGGCCGCCCGGGCGGAGGTCCCGGTCGAAGACCGTCACGTCGTGGTGGGCGCGGAGGAAACGGAGGCAGCCCAGGCCGCTCACGCCGGAGCCGACGATCGCAATGCGTTCACGCACGCGACGAAGTGGCCGCGGCCTTCGTGCGTTCGGCTTCTTCGTAGACCGAGTCAGGCACGCCCTTGAGCCCCCAGATCAGGCCCGTCCAGGACATCGCCTTGAGTGCGTAGTAAGTCGGGTCGAACTCCCACCAATAGAAGCCCTGCTTCGTCGTGGCCTGGTAGCGGTGGTGGTTGTTGTGCCAGCCTTCGCCGAGGGTGATGAGCGTCAGGAGGAAGGAATTGCGGGACTCGTCGCCGGTGGTCTTGAAGCGCTTCGAGCCGAAGACGTGCGCGAGGGAATTGATGCAGGCCGTGCCGTGGAACAGCACGACGGTCGAGATGACCCCCCAGACGAGCAGCTGGGGCCCGTCGGTATCGTAGCCGTGGGCGCCGAGCCAGGCGCCGGCGCCGTAGGTCGCGGCGGCGGAGAGCAGCGGGACCAGGATGTCGAAGCGGTTCAGGAAGACGAGTTCGGGGTATCTCGCGAGGTCGGGGATCTTCGCGTAGTCGGTCGGGAAGTTCTTCTTCGAGGTGATCCAGCCGATGTGCGACCACCAGAAGCCGTCGACCACCGGCGAGTGCTTGTCCTCTTCCTCGTCGGAATGCTTGTGGTGGTGCCGATGCGTATAGGCCCACCAGAGGGCGCCCCGCTGGACGGCCAGGGCGGTCCAGACGGCCATCACGAACTGGAAGGCGCGGGAGGTGGAGAAGGTCTTGTGGGAGAAGTAGCGGTGCAGGAAGCCCGTGATCGCGAACATGCGGAAGAAGTAGAGGCCGACTGCCGTCCACACCGCGATGGGGCTGGCGCCGACCCAGATGACCCCGAAACTGGCCAGATGGAGCACCACGAAGGGGAGGCAGCGGGGCCAGTCGACCTGCTTGGGGGTCTGACGCAGGGTTTCGGCTCCCTCCGGGATGTGGTCCGCGTCGAACCAGCGGATCAGGGAACGGAAAAGACCGTTTGCAGGCGGCTGGACGGAGGGTGCGGGCATCTGGGAGGGAGTTAGGAGGCGCGGGGAGGAATCGCAACTGCTTTGACGATTTAAGGCGCCCTCTTATGATCGGAGTCTTGGGAGACAAAAACCGCCCCGCGTTCCGCTTCCTTTGTGAAAAACATGCAAGACGCCCATTCCTCTCAGGACTGGCGGGCCTGGTTCGCCAGAAACGGCGCCCGGCTCCGGCTGATCGCGCGCCAATGGACCCGGAGCGAGGCCGACGCGGACGACGTCCTGCAGGAGGCATTTGTTCGTTTCTGGAAACATCAACGTCACCTGCCCGGCAATCCCAACGCCTTGGTGGTGACCTCGATCCGGCGCTCCGCGTTCGACCTGCTGCGGCGCTCCGACCGGCGCGCCCTCCGCGAGAAGATCGCCGGCGACGACCTGGAGACCGTGACATGGTTCGAGCCGGAGGCCGATCCGCGCCGCGCGGCGCTCGCCGATTCCCTTAAGCTTCTGCCCGCCGAGCAGCGTGAGGTCGTCGTCCTGAAGGTCTGGGGCGACCTGACCTTCGACGAGATCGGCGAACAACTTTCGATTTCTCCGAACACCGCGGCTTCGCGGTGGCGCTATGCCATGGAGGCCCTGCGTCGAAACATCACCGCCCGCACCCATGACTGACCCCGACCACGACCTCGAACAGGCCCTCCGCGCCCTGCGTCCGGCCGCCCCCGGCCCCGCCGTGACGGCCCGCCTCGCGGCCGAGCTCGACGCGCCCGCGGCCCGCCGCGGCGTGGTCATCGCCTGGTCCGCCGGCTTCGCCGCGGCCGCCGCCGCGCTCGTCGCCGCCTTCGTCTTCCTCGCCGACGCCGGCGAGCCCGAGGCTCCCGCCTACCAGCTCGTGCACGCCGAACGTTCGCGTCCGGAGGTCCAGCTGTTCCGCCCCGTCGAACTCGCCGACGGCTCGTATGCCCGCCCGGTGCGCGTGCGCTGGGAGGACACCACCCGCTGGGAGGACGCACGGACCCAGACGCGCCTGATCGATTATCGTCCCAATGACCAACTGGGGTTCCTGTCCCTGGAGACGCATTGAACAAATCCGCCTACCTCTGACGCTCATCTTTGAAAGGCACCCTCATGAATACGTTCCGCCAGATCCCGCTCCACATGCTCCTCCTCGCCGGCCTCGTCGGCACCACGGAGGCCAAGGACAAGGCCGACTCCGCTCCGGCCCCCCAGACCGCCAAGACCGCCAAGGCCGTCGGCGACGGCGTCGCTTACGCCGGCCTCAACGTCGGCCCGCGCGACGAGACCGTCGCCGGCGTGCCTGCCGGCGTCGGCCTCGTCGTCGGCTTCATCGACCCCAAAGGCCCCTCCGTCGGCAAGATCGAGGAAGGCGACATCCTCACGCGCCTCGACGACCAGGTGCTCTTCAACGCCGAACAATTCCGCGCGCTCGTGCGCACGCGCCAGCCCGGCGGCAAGGTGAAGCTCACCCTCCTGCGCGGCCCGGAGCCCATGGTCGTCGAACTGACGCTGGCCGCCCGGACCGACCGCGAGCCGCGCGCCGAAGCTAAGGACGGAGCCCGTTCCGCGGCCCGCGGCCTGCCGCCCGGCGTGACCATCGTCGGCCCCGGCGGCGTGATCCCGCCCGAACTGCTCAAGCAGCTGCAGGACCTGGACCTGCAGGCCGGCGTCTTGCCCGCGCCTGGCGGTCGTTCGCACATCCCCTCCGTCGATGAGCTCCGCGCCCGTTCCGGCGGGGGCATCACCAGTACGGACACGTTCTCCTTCAGCTTCGGCCCTATGACGATGTTCGGCATCAAGGGCGGGGCGAAGAGCTACTCCTTGTCCATGGCTTCCGACGCCGAGGGCTCGGTCACGATCCAGCTGGAAGACGGCAAGAAGCGTGCGGTGATCAAGGACAAGGACGGCAAGACGACTTTCGAGGGCGACATCACGGAGAAGGGGTCCGTCGACAAGTTGCCGGACGACGTCCGTCGTCGCCTCCAGCTCGTCGAAGGCCGAGGCTTCAGTCTGCCGGGAAATCCGGGCACCAAGCCCGCGGGCAAGCCTGCGGCCGAGGAGCCGAAGAAGAAGCTCGACCCGAAGCAGGGCGCGTGAGCGGTCAGGCAGGGCGGTGATGGCCCTCGCCATCGCATGTCCGTCCGCGAACGGACGTGATGGCGATCACGTCCCTACCTCAGCGCGCGCCTTCGGGCGGCGGACCTTTCTTGCCCTTGCCTTTGCCCTTGGGGCCGGGTCCGCCCTGGCCGCCGAGATTCGCGTGCGGGTCCATGCGCGTCTTGTTGAACGAAGGATCGGGCGTGCCTTTGAGCTTCCGCGGGATGAACGGGAATGCTTCGGTGAGCACGTAGTAGTAGGTGCCGGCGGGGAATTCCGGGGTCACGCCGGTGCGTCCGCCGAACTCGTCGAGGTCGCCGTGGCCCGGCACGTATTCGAAATCGGGCGCGAAGGAGCCGTCGGGCTTGCCCGTCGGGCTGGTCTGGCCGTCGCCGCCGCGCTCGGCGGTCTTGAGGCGGTAGCCGCTCTTCATCGCCTTGAGCGCGCTCTTCGGGTCGTCGGCCTGCGCATGGGCGTAGACCGCGTAGACCGGGTAGCCGTCGGCCGCCCAGCCGACGTGGGTCATCTTGGTCTCGCCGCCCGAGAGCCGGGCGATGAGCAGGGTGGGGAGTCCGTGGTAATGATAGGCGCCGTTGGGTTGGACGTGGCCGTGGTTCTGGTCGATGCCCAGGCCGGTCGGAATCCGGGGGGTGGTGCCCATCTCGGTGTTGCTCCGGAGCGCCTCGTAGTGCCAGGGGTTGCTCCGGTCGCCGTCATTATAGACCTCGGCGGTGCCGGGATCGAAGACCACGCCGTTCAAGGCGACTCCCCAGGCATACGGGAAGCGTCCGGGCTGTTCGGCGGTCGGTCGAGGGCGGACGGGTACCTCGAGCCGATACTTCTGCTCGGAGATGGCGTTGGGGTTCCCGCGGTTGGGGAAGGCGGCCACCGGATGGTCCGGGATGCCGTTGGACTCGATGACCCGCTTGTCGCCGCGGACGGTGATCGTGACCTTGTTCTGGGCGGGCGGCGCGCTGTCGGCCGGCTTCAAGGCGGGGCCGGCGGCCAGGAAGCCGAGGCCGGCGGCGGCGAGGAGGGCGAGGGGGGTGTTCATGCGGCATAGGTGAAACGTCGGGACGCCGGATTAGTTGCTGCCCGGCGGTGCGCGGGGCGGGGAAGGGTTGGCTTTTCCCTGAAAACTCCTTCTGCTGAAGCATGGCTTCCACCACCGAATTCCTTTCCCGAGCCGTCGCCAGTCTCAATGGCCTGGCCACCGTCTTCCTCCTCATCGGCATCTTCCGGATCAAAGCGGGCGACCGCGAAGGCCATGGCAAGGCCATGAAGTGGGCGGTGATGACCTCGGCGCTTTTCCTGGCGGTCTACCTCGCCTCCAAGGTCCATCTCTGGGTCGCCCTCGGCCGGACCAACGTCACCTACGCCCCGGTCGACCCGGCTTCGGTCTGGGCTGGGCTCAAGGGACTCTACCTCTTCATCCTGATCCCGCACGTCATCCTCGCCATCCTCGTCACCCCCTTCGTGCTTCGCGCCGTCTGGCTGGCCAAGGCAGGTCGATTCGAGGAGCATAAACGACTCACGCGCTGGGTCTTCCCGGTCTGGCTGTACGTCTCCGTGACCGGCGTCATCGTCTGGGCCTTCATGGAGTTCAGCGGCTCCTTGGCGGCGGCCGCCGCGACGGCGAGGTAAGCCGGCGATTTTCCCCTCGCCCTGTGGAGGATTTCCGTTTTCACTCGCGCCGAACCCATGGATAGAGAGCCCTCCTTCCGCAACCCGCAGACCGAAAAGCTGTTTCTCTGGGCGTCGTTCATCCTCTTCTGCACCGTGCTCGCCTTCACGTGGTCGACCTACGGCGACGAAGTCGCGCGCCTCGAAGGCCTGCGCGCCAGCGAGCGCCAGAAGGAGCAGGCCTATGCGGTGCTCGAACGGGCGCGCGCGCAGACCGACCGCTACATCGACCGCTTCAGCCGTGACCCGGAATTCGTCCGTGACCAGGCCCGCGAGCGCATGGGCGTCGCCGAGCCGGGTGAGATCGTGATCCGCGTCGACGGCGCCCGCGGCATGGCCACGCCCGCCAAGCCCGCCGCCCAGCCCGCGCCCGCTCCGGCCGGACGCTGAGCGTCCTTGCTTGCCTGTCCGCCTTTCCGGAGGCATTGGTTCGTCATGTCCGCACGGAAGAAAGCCCAGGCCACCTGGGGCGGCCGGTTCAGCGCCGGCCCGGCCGAACTGATGCTGCGTTTCGGCGAGTCCGTCTCGTTCGACCACCGTCTCTGGGCCCAGGACATCCGCGGCTCGAAGGCCCATGCCACCATGCTGGCCCAGGCCGGCATCCTGACCAAGCGGGAGCGCGACGCGATCCTGCGCGGCCTCGACGCCATCGCCCGGGAGATCGCCGCGGGAAAGTTCGTCTGGAGCCGCGACCTCGAGGACGTGCACATGAACATCGAGAGCGCGCTCACGAAGCGCGTCCCGGCCGCCGCCAAGCTGCACACGGCCCGCTCGCGCAACGACCAGGTCGCCACCGACGTCCGCCTCTGGATCAAGGACCAGTGCGACGCCGCCGACGCGGCCCTCGTCTCCTTGCTGAAGACGCTCGTGAAGCTCGCCGCGGCCAACGCCGACGTGATCCTCCCGGGCTACACGCACCTGCAGCGCGCCCAGCCCGTCTCCGTCGCGCACCACCTCCTCGCCTACGCCGAGATGCTCGGCCGCGACCGCGCGCGCCTCGCCGCCGCCAAGGCCTCCGCCAACTGGTGCCCGCTCGGCTCCGGCGCCATCGCCGGCACGACCTTGCCGATCCGCCGCGAAGTCACCGCGAAGCTGCTCGGCTTCGTCGACGCCAAGGGAAGGCCGCAGGTCACGCGCAATTCGATGGACGCCGTCGCCGACCGCGACCCCGCCACGGAGTTCTGCTTCGCCGCCGCCCTCTGCGGCGTCCACCTCTCGCGCCTGGCCGAGGACATGGTCCTCTGGTCTTCCGCCGAGTTCGGCTTCGCGCGCATCCCCGACGAGTTCTCGACGGGCTCTTCGCTGATGCCGCAGAAGCGCAATCCCGACTCCATGGAGCTCCTGCGCGGCAAGGCCGCCCGTTTCCAAGCCTCGCTCACGCACCTGCTCGCGCTCACCAAGGGATTGCCGCTCACGTACAATCGCGACCTGCAGGACGACAAGCCGCCGCTCTTCGACGCGGCCGACCAGTTGCTGCTGTCCGTCGCCGTCGCGGAAGCCACCCTCGCGCGGACCACTTTCGACAAGGCCCGCTGCCTCGCCGCCTCCTCCGACCCCGCGCTCCTCGCCACCGACCTCGCCGACTGGCTCGTCCGCAAGGGCATGCCGTTCCGGCACGCCCACCACGCGGTCGGCCGCCTCGTCGCGCTCGCCGAGAAGTCCGGCATGCCGCTCGACAAGCTTACCGACGCAGCCGCGCTCACCGCCGACAAGGCCTTCGCGAAGGGCTGGCGTGAGGTCTTCAGCCTGAAGCGCGGCCTCGCCGCGCGCGACAACACCGGCATGCCCGGCCCCAAGGCCGTCGCCCGCGAGATCGCCCGCTGGAAGCAGTCCCTCCGCTGAGCAGGGATGAACGTCGGCCTGCTGATCGTCACCTGCCTGACCGCGAGCCTCTCGCCCGGGCCGGCGGCGCTGTCGACCATCGAGACGTCGCTCCGCCATGGCAAGCGCCGCGCATTCTTTCATACGCTGGGCCTCGCGGTCGGCGAGACTCCGCACCTTTTCCTGGCGCTCTTCGGTACCCGGTGGCTGGCGCTCCATGCGCCGCAGGCGCTGACGGTCGTCGCGGGCGCCGGGATGGCCTACTTCCTTTATCTCGGCTGGCAGCACCTCATGCGGCCGCGCTCGAGCCTGCCGGCGTCCGCCGGCCTCGAGGGCGGGGCCGGCCGGCTCTTCCTGCGCGGCGCCTGGGTGAACTTCTCGAACCCGAAGACGATCCCCTTCTTCCTGGTCATCATCCAGGCGGCGAACGTGCCGACCGGCGGGTTCGCGTGGTCGACCACCGGCGTGCTGCTGGCGTGCGCGCTGGGCTCGGAAGTCGGGGTGATGAGTTTCTACGCCTTCCTCGGCGACCGTCTGCGCGCGCGCCTCAAGGATGCTTCCACGATCCGTCGGGTCGACCGCGCGCTCGGGGTGCTCTGGACGGCCCTCGGCCTGCTCATGGCGTGGCGCCTCTGGCAATTGCCCGAAGTTCCGCATTAACCGCCGGCCCGCTGGCTTGTCAGCGGAGTCCCGTGGGAGTATCCATCGGCATGAGCCCAACCCGCCTCGTCCGTCTGCTCGCCTGCGCGTTCGCCCTGGTCGCGTCGCTCGCCGCCGCCGACGCGCCGAAGAAGATCGGCATCATCGGCCTCGACACGTCGCACGTGGTGGCGTTCACGACGGTCTTCAACAAGGGGCCGAAGAACCCGGCCGACGTCTCGAAGTACGCCGGCTTCCGCGTGACGCACGCCTTCGCCCAGGGCAGCAAGGACATCCCGGAGAGCACGACCCGCGTCCCCGAATACACCGAGAAGCTCAAGGGCATGGGCGTCGAGATCGTCGATTCGATCGAGCAGCTCTGCGCGCAGGTCGACTTCGTGATGCTGGAGTCCAACGACGGCCGCGTGCACCTCGAGCAGGTGCGGCCGGTGCTCAAGGCCGGCAAGACCGTCTTCATCGACAAGCCGATCGCGGGCTCGCTCGCCGACGTCATCCGTCTCCAGGAGGCCGCGAAGCAGGCCGGGGTCGTCTATTTCTGCTCCTCGTCGCTCCGCTTCGCCGCCAGCACGCAGGCGGTCGCCCAAGGCTCGGTCGGCAAGGTGAAGACGGCTTACGCCACCAGCCCCGCCGGCCTCGAGCCCCATCACCCGGATCTCTATTGGTATGGCGTCCATGGCTGCGAAAGCCTCTACACGGTCATGGGCACAGGTTGCGTCTCGGTGAAGCGCGACAAGACCCCGGAAGGTTTCATCCAGGTCACCGGCAACTGGGGCGACGGCCGCGTCGGCACCTATCGCGAGGCCGATCGCAAGGCCAAGGGCGGACCCTACGGCGGCAAGGCCGTCGGCGAGAAGGGCGAGGCCGACATCGGCAAGTTCGACGGGTACGAGGTCCTGCTGCAGGCCGTGGTGAAGATGTTCCGCACCGGCAAGGCCCAGGTCTCCCCGGAGGAGACCCTTGAGCTCTATGCGTTCATGGAAGCCGCCGACGAAAGCAAGCGCCAGAACGGCGCCGAAGTGAAGCTCGCCGACGTCCTCGCCAAAGCCCGCGCCGAAGTGGCGAAGGGGAAGTAGAGGACTGAATTAAGGGTCCAATAAAAAGCCGCCCGGGTGGGCGGCCTGAGAGGACAGCACGTGGTGCCGTCCTTACCGGCTGACGCCGAAGCGGAGGACGAGCTTCTGCGCGTACTGTTCGCCCGGGCGCAGGATGCCGCTGGGATAGCCCTTGCGGTGGAACGAGGGCTGGTTCGGCGAGTCGGGGAAGAGGCCGGGCTCGAGGCAGAAGCCTTGGCGGAAGGCGAAGGGCTTCGCCCAGCGCCCTTGGACGGTGCCGGTGAGGAAGTTGCCGGTGTAGAACTGCAGGCCTGGGGCGTCGGTGAGGACTTCGAGCGTGCGTCCGGTCGTGGGCTCGCTGACGAAGGCGGCGGATTTGAGGGACTTGTCCGGACCGAGGACGTAGCAATGGTCGTAGCCGCGGGCGCGGCGGAGCTGGTCGTGCGGCGCGCCGATGCGCTCGCCGATCGCGTGGGGACGACGGAAGTCGAACGGCGTGCCGGCGACGTCCATCAGTTCGCCGGTCGGGATGAGCGCCGGGCTGACGGGCACGAGCTGGTCGGCACGCAGCGTCACCCGGTGGTCGAGGATGCTGCCTTGGCCGGCCAGGTTGAAGAAGACATGGTTCGTCAGGTTGCACGCCGTCGGGGCGTCGGTGGTGGCCGCGAAGTCGATCGTCAGTTCGTCGCTCTGGTCGGCGAGGGCGTAGGTGACCGTCACGCTGAGCGTGCCCGGATAGCCTTCCTCGCCGGCGGGGCTGACGTAGGTGAAGCGCACCGAGGAGGCAGAGTCCGTGCGGAGGGCTTCCGACTGCCAGACGCGTTTGTCGAGGCCGCACTGGCCGCCGTGGAGGTGGTTGCCGCTGTTGTTCGGGGTGAGCGCGAGGGTCTCGCCGTCGAGGGTCAGCCTGCCGCCCGCCAGCCGGTTGGCGTAGCGGCCGACGGTGCTGCCGAGGAAAGGGTTGCCGGCGACGTAGTCTTCCAGCGAGCGCAGGCCGAGGGTCACTTCGCCGAGGCGGCCGTGGATGTCCGGCACGCGGACCGAGGTCAGCGTGGCGCCGAACTCGCAGACCGAGACCACCATGCCCCGGGCGTTGGTGAGCGTATGGAGCCGGACCGGGCGGCCTTCGACGACGCCGTATTGGCGCCGGAGGGCGAGGCCCGCGCGACGCGGCCGACGCAGGGCGAGGAAGCCGGTGATCAGCAGGGTGCCGTAGGTCAGCGCTTCGGGGGAGAGCATGGGTGGAAACTGTCGGGGGGTCGGGCCTTGGGCAAATCAAAGAGAGGACGGGGCAGCCGCATCATGGGCTGAGCGGAGGACTGCGTTGAGGTCTGAGTGGATGGCTGAATGGGAAAGGCGCGATTCAGGTGGCGGGGAGGGGGCGGAACCAGTGCCGTCCTTAGAGCAAAAGCGCAAATCGGCCAATGGCCTGTGCAAAGGTGCAGTCGCGAGAGTATGGAGTATGGAGTATCGAGTATAGGGAGAGGCAGGACTCAAAGGGGGCGCCAGGGGGAACCGGGAAGGATGCCACGGGCATCGAATCCCCAGCTAATCAACCGGTTTCCCTTTGATTTCATGTCTTCAAACAAAAAGGCCGCCCGGGTGGGCGACCTTGGTCGTGGCGGCTGGCGCGGCTTACTTCTTCTTGTCTTCCTTCGGCGTGGCGACGGCGAGGGGGTCCGCGTTGATCGCGGTCCAGTCGGCGGCGATGCGGAGGGCCTCCTGCAGCTGGATGTCGTACTCCGGCCATTCGTCGTCCTCGAGCGGGTCGCGCATGCGGGCGCCGCGCTTCAGCTTGGCGGCGGCGCCGGGGCCTTCCTTCTTCTCCTGCTCGATGGCCGCGTCGAGCTTCACTTCGCTCGCCTTGAAGGAGTGCTTCGCGTAGTCGGTCAACTCGCGGCGGACCTGCTCGCGGAACTCAAGGTCGTCCTTCCGCTCGGTGCGACGCTGTTCCAGGGAGAGGGAGACCTCCTTGCGGACCTGGCGGCTCTTGGTCCAGTCGATCGTGCGGGAGAGCGTGAGGAATTCCGGAAGTTCGGACTGTCGCCGCGCCGAGTTGGCGGCGAGGGTGGCGATCAGGCCGTCGGAGAGCTTCGCCTTCAGCCAGTCGCCCTCGTCGGGCTTGGTCAGGGTGGGCTTCACCGAATCCCAGGGCAGGGCGCGCTCGAGGTCTCCTTCGCCGACGGGGAGCACCGAGTAGACGGAAGGCACGACGATGTCGGCCGGCACGCCCTTGAGCTGGATGGAGGAGCCGCTGGGCGCGTACCACTTCTGGATGGTCACCTTCACGGCGGACTTCAGGCTGCGGTCGAACCGGCTCAGCTCGATGACGTTCTGGACCGAGCCCTTGCCGTGGGTGGTCGTGTCGCCGACCACGATGGCGCGGCGGTGGTCGCGCATCGCGCCGGCGAAGATCTCGGAGGCCGAGGCGGAAAGCTTGGACGTCAGCACGACGAGCGGACCGTTCCAGACGACCTTCTCGTCCTCGTCACGGTAGTCTTCGGAGCGGCCTTGGCTGTCGCGGACCTGCAGCACCGAACCTTTCGGGATGAACAGGCCGGAGATGTCGACGGCCTCGTTGAGCAGGCCGCCCCCGTTCTTGCGGAGGTCCATGATGACGGCCTTGATGCCCATCGCCTTGAGCTTCACGAGCAGCTGCTCGATGTCGGCGGAGGGGCTGGAGCCGGTGCCGTCCTGGTTCTTGCCGTAGAAGGAGGGAAGTTCGATGACGCCGAGGAGGGCGGTGCCGCCGGCGGAAGGCACTTCGACCGCCTTGGCCGAGGCCATCTGGCCGACGAGCTGGATCTGGTCGCGCTTGAGCGTGACGGTCTTCCGGCCGCCCGCGGCCATGTCGACGAGGAGGCGGACGGTCGTGCCCTGCTTGCCGCGGATGCGGCTGATGGCCTTGGGGAGGCGCATGCCGACGATGTCCTCCATCTCGCCGTCCTCGCCCTGGCCGACCGCGATGATCTTGTCGCCTGGCTTCACCTGGCGGGAGAGGTCGAGCGGGCCGCCTGGGAGGAGGTCCTTGACCACGCAGGTGCCGTCCTCGTCGGAGAGGGTGGCGCCGACGCCCACGAGGGAGTTGCGCATCGCGATCTCGAATTCCTCCAGCGACTGCTGGGAGAAGAAGGTCGAATGCGGGTCATACTGGCCAGAGTAGGAATTGAGGAAGACCTCCTCGATCTCATGCTGGTCGAAGTCGAGGTAGGTGCGCCCTTTCTCGTAGCGCTTCTTGAGGCGGTCGACGGCCTCCTGGGTCTTGGCGGGGGTGATCTCCGGGAGGGCGGCCTCCTTGGCCGGCTTGCCCGACCGGTCTTCGCCGAGCAGTTCGGAAAGCATGTCGAGGCGCAGGCGGCGGGTCCAGAGGGCGTCGGCGTCTTCCGCGGTGGCGGGCCATTCGGCCTTCTTGCGATCGAGGGGGAAGGTGCCCGGCTGGGTGAGGTCGATGGGCTGGTCGAGCGCGGCGAGGTTCTTCGCCGTCCGTTCGGTGACGCGCCGCTTGAACAGGGCGTAGATTTCGAAGGCCGGGGTCAGGTTGCCGCGCTGGAGGTAGAGGTCGAGGGTCTTGCCGTAGCGCTTGACGAACTCGTCGACCTCGGCGGCGGTGAGGTACATCTTCATGCCGTCGAGGTTCTCGCAGTAACCGCGGACCACCGCGTTCATGTCGATGGAGCCCATGTCCTTCTTGCTGATGTGGAGCTTCTCGAGGAGCGCGGCGGTGGCGCGCGTCTCGAGCAGCATCGACGGCGTCGTGGTGAAGCCGCCGGTCTGGGCGGAGGCCAGTGCCGTCAGGAGGACCGGCAGGAGGTAAGAGCGGAATCGCATGAGGGGGGTGGGGTTTCAGCGTAGGCGGGCGCTGAGTTCTTCCAGCCTACGTTTCTCGCCGCCCGTGAGCGAGCCGAATCCCCCCGCGGAGATCTTGTCGAGAAGTCGGTCCAATTCGGCGCGGGCTTGGGGCCGGGAGAGGGCGGCCGGGGATTTCGCCTCGTTGTTCGGCCGGCCGTCGGCCTCTTCCGAGGCGTAAGCCTCGCGGGCGATGGCGCCCGGGTCGTCTGCGGCGGAGGAGTGAGCCGCGTATCCGGAATCCTGGACGCGCAGAATCGCCTGGTTGAGCCGACGGTAGGCCAGCCAACCGAGCGCCAGGCCGCCGAGGTGGGCGGAATGGGCGATCGCGTCGTTCCACGCGGGGAGCCAATGCGGCCAGGCATGGCGGCCCGGCAGTTCGGCGAAGGCCCAGCCCAGCACCGTGAACAAGGCGACCGCGAGAAGCAGCCAGCGAACCCTGAGGGTGACGGGCAGGAAGAAGAACAGCAGCAGCGTGATCTGGTGCTCGAGCTTGTCGAGGAGCGCGACCAACATCAGGGCGTAGACGCCGGACGACGCGCCGACGAGCATGCCGGCCCGGTCACCGCCGAGTCCCGTCAGCGCCCAGGCGAAGCCGCCGAAGAGGGTGCCAGCGGCGAGGACGGCCAGCAGGGCGCGCGGGCCGTGCTCGCGCTCGACGATCGCGCCCGTCCACCAGAGGATGAGGCAGTTGCCGAGCAGATGCCAGAATCCGTCGTGGAGCAGGGCGTGCGTGAGCCACTGCCAGGCCTGCGGGGAGGCTTCGCGCAGCATGGCCCAGCCGAGCAGGTCCGTGCCGGCGGACTCCTGGATCAGGTTCAGGACGAAGCAGCCGACCAGCACGCCGACGACCCACGCGGTGACCGAGACCGGCTCCCGAGAGGGTCGCTGGTCTCGCATGTAGCCACGGTCGCCGATGCCCATGAGCGTAGGTTCCGTCTCAGAGCTTCTTCACGATCGCGTCGGCGAGGCCGTACTCGATGGCCTCCTCGGCGGTCATGTAGAAGTCGCGGTCGGTGTCCTGGGTGACTTTCTCGATCTTCTGCTTCGAGGCCTTGGCGAGGATCTCGTTGAGCTCGGAGCGGAGGCGTTCCATTTCCTGGGCCTGGATGTGGATGTCCACGGCGGTGGCCTGGATGCGGCCCATGATGAGCGGCTGGTGGATCATCACGCGGGAATGGGGGAAGAGGAGGCGGTTGCCCTTCTCCTTGGGGGCTTGGAGGAGGATGGAGCCCATCGAGGCGGCCATGCCCGTCACGACGACCTTCACCGGGGAGGAGATCATCCGGATGGTGTCATAGACGGCCATGCCGGAGGTGATGGAGCCGCCGGGGGTGTTGATGTAGAAGGTGATCTCCTTGCCGGGGTCGATGCCGTCCAGATACAGGAGCTTCTCCACGATGTCGCGGGCGGAGGCGTCCTCGACGGCGCCCCAGAGGAAGATTTTCCGCTGTTCGAGGAACTTCTTCTGGATGAGCAGGGCGCTCGGGCCGCCGTCCTTGGGGGCGGCCGGGGTCTTCTCGTCCTCGTCTTCGTCGTCGTTGCGCATGGGAGTCGCCAACTTGCCCGAAACCCGCCCCGTGGCAAGCGTCGGAAGGCGAAGTCGACGCGGAAAGCACTCACAGGCGGCGGGCGACCTTGCGCCCCGGCGGGCCTTCGGTCTGGGTTCGGGCCGTGCCCACCCTCCGCCTCACCGGCCTCCGCCGCCCGTTCGGCTCCGTCGTCTTCCTCGACGGGGCGGATCTCGTCCTGGAGGCCGGGACGCTCTGCTGCCTGCTCGGACCGTCGGTCAGCGGCAAGACGAAGCTCCTCAAGCTGCTCGCGGGACAGCGTGGATCGCAGGGCGGTACCATGCTCCTCGACAATCGTGACATCACGTTCACGCCGGCCGGGGTCCGCGGCTTCGGCTTCGTCCGCAGGTCCTGCTCCTCGACGAGCCGCTGAGCAACCTCGCCGTCGCCTCGCGGCTCGAAGTCCGCGAAGTCATCCGCGGCCTCGTGCGCGCGACGGGCGTGACGGTCCTCTGCGTCCTGCACGACCAGAAGGACGCCTTCGCCATGGCCGACCGCCTGGCCGTCATGCGGGCCGGATCGTCCAGGTCGGCCGTCCCATCGACCTGTGCCGTCGCCCGGCGGACAGCTGGATCGCCACCTTCCTCGGCTCCGCCAACCTGCTGCCGGGCAAGGTGACGCAGGTCGGCGCGGGCGAGTTCGTGGCCGACACCGCCGTCGGCGAGGTGCGCGGCGCCTTGGCCACGCCGGAACAAGCCCCGGGCCCGGGTGACGCGATCGTCGTCTGCATCCGTCCGGAAGGCCCGAGACTCGACCTGATGGCACCCGGCGAGAACGCCTTCGCGGGCGCCATCACGGCTTCGCTGTTCCAGGGTGACGTCTCCCTGCATGACTTCCGGACCCCGTCGGGCACGGTCCTGCGGATCGCCGAAGCCAATCCGCGCCAGCGGGTGGGCTCCAAGGCGAAGCTCTTCGCCTGGGCCGAGCCCGAGGACGTCGTCGGCCTGAGCCGCTGATCAGGCCTGGGCGCGGCGGAACTGTCCCGGCGTCAGCCTGGTACGGGCCTTGAACGAGGCCTGCAGGTAATGGCTGTGCGTGAAGCCGGTCTGCTCCGCGATCAGGTCGATCGTCAGGTTGGTCTCGCGCAGCAGCCGCTCCACTTCACGGAAACGCACGCGCAGGATCTCATCCTTCGGCGAACGCCTCAACGCCGCCTTCATGCGACGGTCGAGCGTGCTGCGCGAGGCGCCGAGCTTCGCGGCGAGTTCGTTGACGTCGAGGCCGCGCGTGGCTCCTTCACGGATGAGGGCGACCGCGCGGGCGACGAGGCGGTCGCGCAGGACCCGCTCGCCCGACGAGCCGCGGACCTCGATGCCCTTGGGGGCGACCAGGACGGGCTTGATCAGGGCGGACTGGCCGCGCATCAGGCGGTCAAGCAGTCCCGCGGCGGCGAAGCCCACCGCGTGGCCGTCGAACCGGACGCTGGAGAGGGGCGGGGTGGTGAAGCTGCAGAGAGTCTCCTCGTTCTCCGCCCCGACGACGGCGACTTCCTCAGGCACCGCCACGCCCGCCGTCTGGCAGGCTTCGAGCAAGCGTACGCCGAGCTGGTCGGTCGAGGCGAAGATCCCCACCGGCTTGGGCAGCTGCGCGATCCAACGGATGAGGCGGGCCTGGCTCTGCTCCCAGTCCGGCACGCGTTCCGGGTGGTCCTCCGGGAGCTCGAGGCAGCGGAATCCGTAGCCGCGGACGACTTTCTTGAAGTTGGTCACGCGCTCGACGAAGAACTGCTCGTTACGTTGGCTGTAGGCCGCGAAGTGACGGAAGCCCCTTTCGTAGAAATGCTCCGCCACCATGCGGCCGATGTCCTCGTTGTCGCAGCCGACGAACGGGCGGCCGCCGGCGAAGTGGGTGGAGCGGAGTTCCACGGCGGGGAGGCCCGTGGCCGCGACGAGCCGGGAGGTCTCCGCGCTGAAGGTGCGGGTCAGGACCCCGTCGCCGTCCCAGTCCTTCAGCCAGGTCGGAGGAGAGGAGTCCAGCGCCCGCAGTTCCAGGTAGGTCGACCAGGGCCCGTGGGCCGCCACGTAACTGCGGACGCCGGCGAGGAGTTCGCGGGTGTACGTGCGGGTGGTCTCGATGAGCAGGGCGACCCGCGGGGCGCGGCGATGGGCGGGGGCGGGCATGAGGTGACCAAAAACCTTAGATTTTGTGCATCATACCTGTAATGACTTCCGGGGCAAGGCGGTATACACTTCCGTCACCCCTATGAGACTCCGCCTCCTCACCGCCGGCCTCCTCGGCCTGTGCTCGTTCGCCGCCGCCGCCGGCCTCATCGACAACAAGAACCAGGCCTCGATCTCGTCGGGCGCCGACAAGCCCGAGAACGCCAAGAAGCCCAAGGTGCTGGTCGTGATCGGCGACGCCACCGAGCTGCTCGACACGATGTATCCGGTCTACCGCCTCCAGGAGGCCGGCTTCCAGCCGGTCTTCGCGACGCCCGAGAAGCGCGTCTACCAGACGGTCCTGCACGAGGTGAAGCCGGGCTGGACGATCACCAAGGAGTGGGAGGGCTACACGATCAACTCCGACATCGCCTTCAAGGACATCAGGCCCGAGGAATACGTCGGCATCTTCTTCAGCGGCGGCCGCGCGCCGGAATACATCCGCGAGGACGAGGCCCTGCTCGCCGCCACGCGCTGGTTCTGGGAGCACGGCAAGCCGATGATGAGCGTCTGCCACGGCGTCGAGATCCCGGCCCGCGCCGGCATCGTCAAGGGCCTGCGCATGGCCACCGTGCCGAAGTGCAAGTTCGACCTCGAGGTCTGCGGCGGCGTCTTCGTCAACGCCCCCGTGGTCATCGACCGGAACATGGTCAGCGGGCGCACCTTCCATGACAACGGCGCCTTCGTCGGCCCGTGGATCAAGATGCTCGAGGCCGAGGCCGCCAAGAAGTAAGCCGATGCTTTCCCGTCGCGAATTCCTCCGTTCCGCCGGTCTCGCCGCCGCCGCGGTCGCCGCCGCTCCCGCCCTGCGGGCCCAGGCCGCCGAGCCTTTCCGCCTGCGCTACGTGCTGTCGTCCGCGATGTACGGCTACGCCCCGCTCGCCGCGGTGCTGCCCGAGGTCGCCAAGACCGGCAGCGAAGCGATCGACATCTGGTGCAAGGTGCACGGCGACCAGCGCGAGCAGGCTGCCGCGCTCGGCGACGCGGCCTTCGCGGCCTTGCTGAAGCGGCACGGCGTCAAGGTCGGCGTCAGCACCCGTTACCCGCTCGGGCCGTTCAAGCTCCAGGACGAGATGGCCTGGGTGAAGCAGCACGGCGGCACGACCGTCGTCTGCGGCAGCACCGGCCCGAAGAATCCTTCCGGGGCCGCCGCCAAGGCCGCCGTCGCGAAGTTCCTCGAGGAGATGAAGCCGCACGCCGCCAAGGCCGAGGAGCTCGGCGTGCGCATCGCGATCGAGAACCACTCGAACCAGGCGCTGCACCATCCGGACTCGCTCCGCGCCTTCGCCGAGCTGAACAAGTCCCCCGCGCTCGGCGTGGCCTTCGCGCCGCACCACCTGCACGAGTGGGCCGACCAGATCCCGGCGCTCCTGCGCGACCTCGGCGCGAAGAACCTCCCGTTCATGTATTTCCAGGAACACTCCGAGGGCATCTTCAAGAAGGCCTCGAAGGAAGAGGAACTCCGCCAGATGGCCGGACGCGGCAAGCTCGACTACCGCCCGATCGTGAAGGCCCTGCGGGACATCCGCTTCGACGGACAGGTGGAACTGTTCATGCACCCCACGCCCCGCGGCATCCCCGTGCTGCCGACCATCGCCGAGGTCACCGCGCTCATCAACGAGTCGCGCGCCTACGTGGAGAAGTGCGTCCGCGAGACGGCATGATGTTCCGGGCCGCCATCCTCCTCGCCGGCGTCGCGCTGGGCGCCGAACCGCTCGTCACGGGTTTCGAGCGTTTCCACGCCGCGACGCCGACGGCCGAAGGCGGGCGGCTCCTCTACAACGAACTCGGCTGCGTCAACTGCCACGGCGGCGCGACCGGTCTGCCGGCGATGCGCGGCCCCGCGCTCGCGACGGTCACCCAGCGCGTCCGCTCGGAGTGGTTGCGGAAGTTCATCGCGGACCCGGCGTCGGTTCATCCGGGCACGGTCATGCCGTCGGTCCTCGCGAAGACGGACGCGCAGACCCTCGTCGCGATCGAGCATTACCTCGCCTCATTGAAGCCGAAGGCCGCCGCCAAGGACCCGGCCAAGATCCTGCACGTGAACGGCGCCCGCGGCGGCGAGCTCTTCCATACGTTGGGCTGCGTCGCGTGCCATGCGCCGGGCAAGGGGTTCGTCCCGCCCGACGGCCTGCCCAAGGACACGGAGTTCACGCATCGCAGCGTCGCCTTCGGCGACCTCAAGGCGAAGCATAGCCTCGACAGCCTCGCGGCCTTCATCGCCGACCCGCTCAAGGTGCGGACCGACGGACGCATGCCGAAGACCACCATGGTGAAGCAGGACGCCATCGACCTCGCCGGCTACCTGCTCGAATTCCAAGGGAGCGACGGCCGCACGGACGTGCCCGTCGTGTCCGTCGCCGCCGACAAGGTTCTCGCGATCGCCGGCCGCAAGGCCGTCGTCGCGGCCCGGTGCGCCGCCTGTCACGAACTGCCCAAGGACGCCGCGGCCAAGCCCGTCGCCCTCAACAGGGACGAAGGCGGCTGCCTGGACGCCGATCACGCCAAGGGCCCGCGCTACGCGCTTTCCGCCGCCCAGCGCGATGCGTTGAAGCTCTTCCTCGCGAAGAAGGACGAAGTCGCCTCAGCCAAGCTCGCCGCCGACCTCACGTTGCAGGCGCTCAACTGCGTCGCCTGCCATGAGCGCGACGGACTCGGCGGGCCCGACGCCGCGAGGAAGGCTTATTTCCAGGGCGACCATAACCTCGGCGATACCGGCCGCTATCCGCCGCCGCTCACCGGCGTCGGCGGCAAGCTCCGTCCGGAATGGCTCGCCAACGTGCTCATCCAGCCTCCCGCCGCCAAGGGCGCCGACCTCTTCACGACCCACTACGGCGCCGAACCCTACCGCATCCGGCCTTACCTGAAGACCAAGATGCCGCATTACGGACCGACCGTCGCGGATCTCCCCGAGCTGCTTGGCGTCGCCGATGCGCGCGCACCCCTGAAGTTCGCAGGCGGCGACGATACCGCCGGCCGCAAGCTGCTGGGCACGCAGGGCGGGGCCGGTTGCATCACTTGTCACCGCTGGGGCGACCGACCCTCGCTCGGCGTCCAAGGTCCTGACATCAGCAACATCGCCGCCCGCCTCCAGGAAAGCTGGCTCAAGGAATACCTCATCAACCCGGCCGGCTATCGTCCGGGCACGTTGATGCCGTCGTTCTGGCCGGGCGGGAAATCGTTCAATCCCACGATCCTCGGCGGCGATACCGACAAGCAGATCGCCGCGATCTACAAGTTCGCCGAGAGCGCCAACGGCGAACCCGAAGGCTTCCCGCAGAACCGCAACGGGGAGTTCGAGATCGTGCCCAAGGACCGACCGGTCGTGCAGCGGGCGTTCCTCGACGGCGTCGGCGTGCGCGCGATCCTGGTCGGCTTCCCGACGGGCGCGCACCTCGCCTACGACGGCGACAAAGGCGGCCCGGGGCTCGCCTGGAAGGGTCGCTTCTTCGACGCCTACCTGACGTGGTTCTCGCGTTTCCCGACCTTCGAGAAGCCCATCGGTGACCAAGTCGTCGCCTGGCCCAAGCCCGTGGGACGTTTCCTTGGCTATCGTCTGGACGCCAAGGGCAATCCCACGTTCCTCAACGAGCAGGCCGGCGTGAAGGTCGAGGAGACTTACGAGGGGGTCGAGAACGGCCTGCGTCGCACCGTCACCTGGGCACCCACGCCTGATTTCACGCCGGCGATCCACCATCCCGCCGGACTCGAACGTACCGAGCTCGCCGGCTCGCCTGAAGGCCGTCGCGTCTTCACCTACCTCTGGAAATGAAAGCCGCCGCCTTAGTCCTCTTCGCCGCCGCCTCGCTTTCCGCGGCGTCCTATGAGATCGCCGACATCCTGACCGCGAGCACCGCGGCGGACACGCGCGCCAAGGATTGGAAACCGGGCGACGGCCTCGCGCTCGAAGTCAGCGGCATGGACTGGACCGCCGATGGCAAGCTCGCGCTCACCATCCGCAAGGGCGAGGTCTGGCTGCTGGGCGGCGTGCTCGACCCCAAGCCTGACAAGGTCAGCTACCAGCTCTTCGCTTCCGGCCTGCATGAACCCCTCGGCCTTCTGCGGGACGGCCGGGACCTGCTCGTGACCCAGCGTACCGAGACCACGCGTCTGCGGGATACGAACGGCGACGGCGTCGCCGACGAATACCACACCGCCGGCGCGGGCTGGAACGTCTCGGGTGCTTATCATGGTTATGCCTATGGCCCCAAGCGCGACGGCCAGGGCCGGCTCTGGGTCACCCTCAACCTCGACATGGGCGACCACACGGACAACAAGGCCCCGTGGCGCGGCTGGGGCGGCGTCCTGGACAAGGACGGGAAGTTCGTCCCCATGGTGGCCGGCATGCGTTCCCCTTGCGGACTCGGGACGAACCTCGCCGGCGACATGTTCTGCGTCGACCAGCAGGGCACGTGGATCCCGACCACGCCGATCTATCATCTCCGCAAAGGCGCGTTCTTCCTCAATCCGGAGGGCATCGCTTCCGAGAACCGGCCCGAGTCGCCGCTGAAGCTCTCCGCCAAGATCCCGGAGAAGCGTCCGTATCCCGAGGCCGTGAAGGCCCTGCCCGAGATGCGTCCGCCCGCCGTCTGGATGCCTTACAACAAGGTCGGGCGCAGCGGCACCGACCTCGTCACCTGCGATGCCGGCGGCAAGTTCGGCCCCTTCGACGGCCAGATGTTCGTCGCCGAGTTCACCGACGCCAAGATCAGCCGCGTCTTCATGGAGAAGGTCGACGGCGAGTATCAGGGCGCCTGTTTCCCGTTCGTCGGCGGCTTCGCCTCCGGCATCGTGCGCCTCAGCTTCGCGCCGGACGGCTCGCTCATGGTCGGCATGACCAGCCGCGGCTGGTCCTCGCTCGGGACCAAGGCCTACGGCCTGCAGCGTCTGCGCTACAACGGCACCGTGCCGTTCGCCATCAAGGAGATGAAGGCCCGGCCCGACGGTTTCGAACTGACGTTCACGAAGCCCGTCGACGTCGCCCGGGCCGGGGATCTCGCCTCCTACCGGATGACGAACTACACGCTCTTCTATTCGAGCGCGTACGGCAGCGACGAGATCCTGGCCGCCCCGAACCCGATCACCGGCGTCCAGGTCGCCGCGGACGGACTCAGCGTGCGGCTCAAGGTCGGGGGGCTCCGGGAGCTTTACATCCACGAGCTCCACGCCGACGGACTCCGTTCGGCCGCGGGCGAGTCGCTCGACCATGCGGACGCGTATTACACGCTGAACCGCCTCCCGAAGAACTGACTCGCCTCGGCGGGACGTTCGGCTCCTCTTGGGGGCCTTGGCCACCGTTCCTTCCATCCGTTCGGAACTCGGACCCACGCTGAAGCTGGCCGTCCCGATCATGCTCGGCATGCTCGGCTACGGGCTGATGTTCGTCGTGGACGTCGCCATGGCGGGCCATCTCGGCGAGACCGCGCTCGCCGCGTCGGCCCTGGCCTCGAACCTCAACTACATCCCGTACGTCTTCGGCATCGGCGTGGTCGGCGCCATCGCCGTCTACCAGTCGCAGGACAACGGCGCCGGCGTCGAGGAATCCGCCCCGGCGATCCTGCGGCACGGCATGGTGCTCGCGCTCGTCCTCGGCGTGGTCACCGCCGGGCTGACGCACTTCGCCGCGAGGTTCCTGCCGCTGCTGGGCTCTTCGCCCGAGGTCACCGCCGAGACGCACGACTTCTTCGTCATCATGGCCTGGGCGATGGTGCCCGGGCTGGCTTTCCATGCGTTGCGCGGGCATCGCGATTCCCGGCACCAGCCGTGGATCTCGCTGGCCTGGCTCGCGGCGGGCATCCTCGCCAACATCTTCTTTAACTGGCTGTGGATGTTCGGGCACTGGGGCTTTCCGGCGATGGGTCTGGCGGGCGCCGGCTGGGCGACGCTCGTCTCGCGCATCCTGATGTTCACCGGCCTCTGGTTGACGCCCGGCCGCGGCGAAGTCCGCTGGGGCGACGGCCTGCAGCTCGCCGTCTTCCGTCGCCTGCTCGCCACCGGCTGGCCGGCGGGCCTGCACAGCCTCAGCGAGGTCGGCATCTTCGCGGTCGTGCCGGTCATGGCCGGGTGGATCAACGCCACCGCGCAGGCCGCGCACCAGGTGGCGATCAGCACCGCGTCGGCCGCCTTCATGCTGCCGCTTGGGCTCGGCATCGCGGCCGGCATCCGGGTCGGCGAAGCCTACGGGGCCAAGGAACCGCGCAAGGTGCGGGCCGTCGGGCTCGGCGCGATGCTGCTGGGCGGCTTCATGATGGGCGCCTACGGCCTCGCCATGATCCTCCTGCGGCCGCTGCTGATGGAGACTTATGGCGTGGCCGGGACCGAGACCGCCGCGCTGGCTTCGACGTTGCTCGTCTTCGCGGCGATCTGGGCCCCCTTCGACGGCGTGCAGGTCGTGGCCGCTTACCTGCTGCGTTCGGTCAACCGGGCGGCCTGGGCTTCATGGAGCGTCTTCATCGTCTATTGGCTCTTCTGCCTGCCGCTCGCGCTCGCCTTGGCGTTCCCGGCGGGCTTCCGGATCGGGGGCCTGCCGGTCGGCTGGTTCGGCCTCGGGGCCGTCGGCATCTGGATCGCCTTGGCGACCGGGCTCATCCTCGTCTCGCTGGTGATGGGCTGGAAGTTCCGGCGCTCCGCGCAGACCACCGTGGAGGCCTGAGGGCGTCACCTGCTTGTCACTTCGCGGAAGGCGCTTCTTAACTTTGGCGGCCTTGCGGCGTGCCGTCCGGAGATATCCTTGAGGCCGCACCCCAATGCACCTCACCCACACCATCACCCCTGACCGGGAGGCGGAAGAAGATCCGGAATACGGTTACTGCGAAGAGACCAAGGCCGACGTCATGCATCTGTCGCTGGTGAAACTCCAGCTGCTCGCGAGCGAACTGCGCGGCGACGGGACGCCCGCCCAGGCGATCGAGCGCGTCTGCGACTACGTCGTGCATGACGCCGTGTACGCCGATTCGACCCGATCGATCTTCCAGACCGCCCGGGAGCGCCTGCGTCGTCGCGCGGGTTAGGCCGCGGCCGGACGATCAGGCGAGATCCGGGACGTTCCCGGGGGAGGGGAGCGTCGTCCCATGTCCCGGGAAACAAGGAAGCCGACCGCAAGGTCGGCTTCTCGGAGGCCTGCCCGGCGGCTTACTTGATCGAGCAGGCGTTGGAGGCCGTCGGGACGATCTCGACGCGGCGATGCTCGGCGTCCCACTTCACCAGGCCGTCGGTCTTGGCGAAGAGGGTGTGGTCGCGGCCCATGCCGACGTTGCGGCCTGCGCTCATGCGGGTGCCGCGCTGGCGGATGAGGATCGAGCCGGCGGTGGCGAATTCGCCGCTGTAAAGCTTCACGCCGAGACGCTTGGAGGTGGAGTCGCGGCCGTTGGAGGAAGTGCCGCCGCCTTTCTTGGTTGCCATGGTGGGAGGACGTTGAGGGATTAGGCGGAGATGGACTCGACCTTGATCACCGACAGCTCCTGGCGGTGGCCGCGCCGGCGGTAGTAGCCTTTGCGGCGGCGGTGCTTGAAGATGTCGATCTTCTCGCCGCGCTTGTTCTCCAGGATCTTAGCGGTGACCTTCGCGCCGGCGACGGTCGGGGTGCCGATCTTGGCGGAGGCGCCTTCGCCGACAAGGAGGACCTGGTCGAAGGTGAGGATGTCGCCCTCCTTCTTACCAGGGTACTGGTTGACGATGAGGATGTCGCCCTGAGTGACTGTGAACTGGCGACCGGAAGTGGTAAATG
>Ga0208048_1000292_pt1 | contig 26690 bp, 21 predicted proteins | sample Malawi_45m_30L_FD_184163 | JGI IMG/M metagenome (GOLD analysis project Ga0208048, IMG submission 184163) | Freshwater microbial communities from Lake Malawi, Central Region, Malawi to study Microbial Dark Matter (Phase II) - Malawi_45m_30L... | ecosystem: Environmental > Aquatic > Freshwater >...
GCCCGTGGCCCTGAGCATCGCCGGCTCGGACAGCGGCGCCGGCGCCGGCGCCCAGGCGGACCTGCTGACGTTCGCCGCGCACGGCGTGTTCGGCACGACCGCGATCACGTGCCTCACCGCGCAGAACCCGCGGGGCGTCTCCGGGGTGCAGGCGTCGCCCGCGGCTTTCGTGACGGAGCAGTGCGCGCGGGTCGCGACCCACTTCCGCCCGAAGGCGCTCAAGACCGGCATGCTGCTCAACGCCGAGATCGTCGGCGCCGTCGCGGACTTCATCAAAACCTCCGGCATCCCCGCGGTCGTCGACCCCGTGATGGTCGCCACCAGCGGCGCCACCCTGCTTGCTGCTGACGCCGTGGCCGCCGTGAAGATACGCCTCATCCCGCTCGCCACGGTCGTCACGCCGAACCTCGACGAGGCCGCGATCCTGCTCGGGCGTAAATCGCTCGGCGGCGTCGCCGAAGCGCTCGAACTCGCCCAGACCTACGGCGTGCCGTTCCTGCTCAAGGGCGGGCACGCGGAGGGCGACGACCTGACCGACTGCCTCGCCTGGCCGACCCGTGAGACCAAGACTTTCAGGGCCCGGCGGGCGCCGCACGTGGACACGCATGGCAGCGGCTGCACCCTCTCCGCGGCGATCGCCGCCCAGCTCGCCAAGGGCAAGACCTTGGCCGAGGCCGTCACCATCGCCCATGCGTACCTTCAGGGGGCGATCCACGGCCCCGTTCAGGTGGCGGGGTTGAATTGCATCAGGCATCTCTGAGTAGGGCTAGGGTTAGGTGGGAGATAAGGGCCAGTAACAGGCTAGCTGGGGCTGGGCCGAAATGAGGGTTAAGGTCTTTTCCCAGGGGGAAATGAGACCAAAAGGCCCTGTTTTGCTTAAGATTAGGCATTGATTGCCTAGCTCTGGCCTTAGGCCGGGCTCTATCCCTGTCCCTAGCCCTCTTCGGCCCTGTTTTACCGCCACTTATTCACACTTGCCCCCGCTAGCCGGCCACCTTTTCTAACCCATTCCTTGCAGGCCCCGCCTGCCCCTACGACGATGCCCAAAAAGAACGCCGCCCAGAAGTCCACCGCTTCCGCCCCCTCGGCCGTCTCGGCCAAGACCGGCGTCAAGATGCGCGGCTGCGACGTCATGGTCCGCTGTCTCGAGAACCTCGGGGTCGACACCATCTTCGCCTACCCCGGCGGCGCTTCGATGGAACTCCACCAAGGCCTCACCCGCTCGAAGAAGATCCGCACCATCCTGCCGCGCCACGAGCAAGGCGGCGCCTTCATGGCGCAAGGCTACGCCCGCTCCACCGGCAAGCCCGGCGTGTGCATGGCGACCTCCGGCCCCGGCGCGACGAACCTCGTCACCGCGATCGCCGACGCGCACATGGACAGCGTCCCGCTGATCTGCATCACGGGCCAGGTCTACCAACAGTTCATCGGCCGCGCCGCGTTCCAGGAGACCGACTTCTACGGCATGACCCTGCCGATCGTGAAGCACTCCTTCCTCGTCCTCGATTACAACGAGCTGCCGAGCATCATTTACAAGGCCTTCAAGATCGCCACCACCGGCCGCCCCGGCCCCGTGGTGATCGACATCCCGAAGGACATCCAGCAGCACGAGTGGGTCCCGGTCTTCCCGAAGAACCCCGACGACGTCTCCATCCCCGGCCTGCCGACTCCGCCCGAGGCCCCGGACGCCGAGCTCGAGAAGGTCCTGCGCCTCATCGAGACCGCCAAGCAGCCCGTGCTCTACATCGGCGGCGGCATCCTTTCCGGCGACGCCCACGAGGAGCTCCGCGCCTTCGCCGAAGCCACCGGCATCCCCGTCGCCTCCACGCTGATGGGCCTCGGCGCCTTCCCCTGCGACCACCCGCAGTCCCTCTACTGGTACGGCATGCACGGCACCGTCGCCGGCAACTGGGCCGTCTGCAAGAGCGACCTCCTCGTCACCATGGGCGCGCGCTTCGACGACCGCATCACCGGCGCCGTCGAGAAGTTCGCCCCCGAGGCCACGATCGTCCACATCGACATCGACCGCTCCGAGCACCAGAAGAACAAGTTCGCGCACCTTCCGATCCACTCGGACATCAAGTACGCGCTCGCCCGCCTCACCGCGCTCTCCAAGAGGGGCTTCCGGAAGCCCGATCTGACGAAGTGGTTCGAGACCATCAACGGATGGAAGAACGAGCACCCGTACCCCTTCAGCTACGAGCGCAAGACCAAGCACATCCTCCCGCAGGAAGCCGTGCAGGTCCTCTTCGAGGAGTCGAAGGGCGAGGCCATCATCTCCACCGGCGTCGGCCAGCACCAGATGTGGGCCCCGCAGTACTACCATTTCAGCGAACCCCGCCGCTTCGTCAGCTCGCTCGGCGCGGGCACGATGGGCTTCGGCCTCCCGGCCGCCATCGGCGCCAAGGTCGCCCACCCGGACAAGCAGGTCATCGACATCGACGGCGACGGGTCCTTCCTGATGAACATCCAGGAGCTCGCGTGCATGAAGATCGAGCAGATCAACGCGAAGGTCCTCCTCCTCAACAACCAGCACCTGGGCATGGTGGTGCAGTGGGAAGACCGCTTCTACGCCGGCACCCGCGGCCACACCATCCTCGGCGACGCCAAGAACATCGGCTCCCCCGACAACCCGGGCGGCCTCTATCCGGACTTCGTGAAGATCGCCAACGGCTTCGGCATCAAGGCCCGCCAGGTGATGAAGCGCGAGGAACTCCGCGAGGCCATCCGCGAGATGCTCGACCATGACGGCCCCTACCTCCTCGACGTCGTCGTGCCGTACACCGAGCACGTGCTGCCCTTCATCCCGCAGAAGAAGTCCGCGATGGAGATCCTGACCAAGTAATCGCGGGGCGATTATTTCGAGGGGACACGTGGGCAAGGGGACGCGGGGACAAGGGGAATAAGCAAACAGGGGCGCGCCGGCGCCCCTGCTGCTTTGGGGCGTAAACAAACTCAGAGGGAGACCGGATGATTGGCTGGGGTCATATGCCCCGAGGTAACATTCTGGTCTCCGGTCTCCCTTTGATTGAAGCCCTCGTCCCCGTGTCCCCTCGCCCGCGTGCCCGCTCGTCGCGGCTGCGTCGCGACGCTCAATGTCCCGCGAGCCAGCGCTCGGCTTCGATCGCGGCGCGGCAGCCCATGCCGGCGGCGGTGATGGCCTGACGATAGACATGGTCGGAGCAGTCACCCGCGACGAAGACGCCGGGGATGCTGGTGCTGACGGTGTTGGGCCCGGCGAGGAGGTAACCGCCTTCGTCGACCGCCAGGGCCGGCGTGAAGGCCTGGGAATTGGGCACGTGACCGATGGCCACGAAGACGCCCTTCACCGCGAGGTCGCGGGAGGCGCCGGACTTCTCGAGGACGCGTAACGTGTGGACCTTGGCGTCGCCGAGGATCTCCTGCGGCGTGACGTTGAGGACCAGCTCGATCTTCGCGTGGGCCTTGACGCGCTGCACCATGATATCGGACGCGCGGAAGGCGTCGCGGCGGTGCGCGAGGTAGACCTTGGAGGCGAAACGGGTGAGGAAGAGGGCTTCTTCGCAGGCGGAGTCGCCGCCGCCGACGACGGCGACCGGGACGTCGCGGTAGAAGGCGCCGTCGCAGGTCGCGCAGGTGGTCACGCCGTTGCCGCCGTAGTAATGCTTCTCGCCGGGGATGCCGAGGAGGCGGGGCGAAGCGCCGGTGGCGATGATCACGGCCTTGGCCTCATAGGTGGCCTCGCCGCCCTTGAGCTTCTTGACCGGACCGGAGAAATCGACCGAATGGATGCGGTCCCAGGCGAACTTGGCGCCGAAGCGCTCGGCCTGGCCCTTCATGTTCGTGATGAGCTCGTTGCCGTCGACGCCGTGGACGAAGCCCGGGAAGTTCTCGACCTCCGAGGTCGTGGTCAGCTGGCCGCCGGGCTGGCCGCCTTCAAGGACGAGCGGCGCGAGGCCCGCGCGGGCGGCGTAGATGGCGGCGGTCAGGCCGGCGCAGCCGGTGCCGAGGATAAGGACATTTTCAGCCATGGTCAGGACTCATCTTGAGGGCAGGACGACGGCCGCAAGGCGGAAAACCTGATGTGAACAACCCGAGACAAGGCTTGCCCCGGGGGGCGGGGTCGGAGTTTGCTACCGTTCGCGCCCGGACCTATGTTTCTGAGCATCCTCAAGTTCTTCGCCGGCAGCCACCACCGGAGGTTCCTCCGCAAGTGCGCCCCGCTGGTCAAGCGGATCAACGCCCTCGAAACCGAGTGCCAGAAACTGTCCGACGACGCCCTCCGCGCCAAGACCGCCGAATTCAAGGCCCGTCACGCCCAAGGCGAGGCCCTCGACGCCCTCCTTCCCGAGGCCTTCGCCGTCGTCAAGAACGCCGCCCGCCGACTCTGCGGCACCAAGGTCGTCGTCTGTGAACACGAACAGGCTTGGGAGATGGTGCATTTCGACGTCCAGCTCATCGGCGGCATCGCCCTCCATCAGAACAAGATCGCCGAGATGGCGACCGGCGAAGGCAAGACCCTCGTCGCCACCCTGCCCCTCTACCTCAACGCGCTGACCGGCCGGAACTGCCAGCTCGTCACCGTCAACGACTACCTCGCCCGCCGCGACTCCGAATGGATGGGCCACCTGTACCGCTGGCTCGGCCTCACGGTCGGCTGCATCCAGAACCAGATGTCGAGCGAGGACCGCAAGGCCGCCTATGCCTGCGACATCACCTACGGCACCGCCTCCGAGTTCGGCTTCGACTACCTCCGCGACAACGGCATGGCCCTCTCGCCGGACGAGCAGGTCCAGCGCGACCACTACTTCTGCATCGTCGACGAGATCGACTCCATCCTGGTCGACGAGGCCCGCACCCCGCTGATCATCTCCGGCCCCGTCGCCGAGGAGCGCGAACCGGCCTTCCCCCGCCTCCGCCAGCCGGTCGCCGGCCTTGTCGAACTGCAGATCCGCCTCGTCACCCGCCTCATGAACGAGGTCCGCGAGGAGCTCGAGAAGCTCGGCGAGGACAAGGAGCCTTCCCCCGACTCCCTCGACAAGCTCTGGCTCGCCGCCCACGGCATGCCGCGCAACCGCGTCTTCCTCCGCCTGATGGAGAACGGCAAGTGGCGCAAGGCCCTCGATAAACATGAAGGCGTGCTCGCCTCCGAGATCGAGAAAGACCGCCGCTTCCACCTCAAGGAACGCCTCTACTTCTCCGTCAGCGAGCGCCAGCACGAGTCCGACCTCACCCAGCTCGGGCGCGACACCCTCCGCCCCGGCGAGCCCGACGCGTTCGTGCTCCCCGACCTCCCGAGCCGCTACGTCGAGCTCGACAACGACGCGTCCCTCACCCCCGAGCGCCGCGCCGAGCTGCGCGCCAAGGCCGAGGCCGTCTACGCGCAGGTCTCCGAGGACATCCACGCCATCGGCCAGCTGCTCAAGGCCTACACCCTGTACGAGAAGGACAAGCAGTACGTCGTCCACGAGGGCAAGGTGAAGATCGTCGACGAGAACACCGGCCGCATCATGGAAGGGCGCCGCTGGTCCGACGGGCTGCACCAGGCCGTCGAAGCCAAGGAAGGCGTCGCGCTCGAGAAGGAGAACAAGACGTACGCGACGGTCACCATCCAGAACTACTTCCGCATGTACCAGAAGCTCGCGGGCATGACGGGCACCGCCGAGACCGAGGCCTCCGAGTTCCATGACATCTACCGGCTGACGGTCGTCGCCATCCCGACGCACCGCCCGTGCATCCGCGCCGACGACAACGACATCGTCTTCAAGACCCGCAAGGAGAAGTATCAGTTCGCCATCAAGGAGATCGCCGAGGCCCACAAGCGCGGCCAGCCCGTGCTCGTCGGCACCGCCTCCGTCGAGGCCTCCGAGACCCTCGGTCGCATGCTCGCGATGGCCAAGGTGCCCCACAAGATCCTCAACGCCAAGCACCACGAATCCGAGGCCGACATCGTCTCGCTGGCCGGCCAGTTCGGCGCCGTGACCATCGCCACCAACATGGCCGGCCGCGGCACCGACATCAAGCTGGGCGAAGGCGTCCGCGACCTCGGCGGCCTGTACGTCCTCGCGACGGAGCGCCACGAATCCCGCCGCGTCGACCGCCAGCTGCGCGGCCGCTGCTCGCGTCAGGGCGACCCCGGCCGCTCCCGCTTCCTGGTCTCCCTCGAGGACGACCTGATGCGCCTGTTCTCCAACGCGGGCATCATCTCCTCGCTGCTCGAGAAGTCCTTCAAGGAAGGCGAACCCCTCGAGCATCCGCTGCTCAACCGCTCCATCGGCACCGCGCAGAAGCGCGTCGAAGGCCAGAACTACTCCGTGCGCAAGCGCCTGCTGCAGTACGACGACGTGCTGAACCAGCAGCGCCAGATCGTCTACGGACTGCGCAACCGCTCGCTCAAGGCCGCCGACAGCCGCGCGACGATCATGGACATCGTCGAGGAGGAGATCGACGAACGTCTGGCGATGGTCTTCCCCGACCCCGCCGGCGAAGCCGACCGCCGCGCCGCCGAGGAGTTCGTCTACTGGTACGTGACCACCTTCCACATGCGCCTCGACCTCGAGGACATCCTTGAGCGCACGCGCTCGCAGGTGCTCCTCCTGGCCGCCGACCGCGTCCGCGCCCTGCAGGCCGGCCGCGAGCGGCATGAGTCGCCGGAGATCCTCCAGTACCTGGAGCGCAGCGTGCTCCTGCGCGCCGTCGACCGCAACTGGCAGAACCACCTCACCGAGATGGAGGACCTGCGCCGCGGCGTGGGCCTGCGCACCTACGCGCAGAAGGACCCGCTCAACGAATACAAGGCCGAGGCCTTCAAGGCCTTCGAACGCCTGATGCAGCAGCTGCGCACCGACGCGTGCGCCGGCCTCTTCCGCACCGCGACCTCGATGGAGGCGCTCGAAGCGCTCATGCGCCGCGCGCAGGGCCAGGCCAAGGCCGTCGGTCCCGTCGGGCCCGGCACGGGCGCCGCGACCGAGTCCTCGCCCGCCGTCGCCCCGAAGCAGGAGCCTTTCCGCCGCCTGACCCCGAAGATCGGCCGTAACACCTTCGTGCGCATCCGCAAGGGCCCGGAGACCCAGGACCTGAAGTGGAAGAAGGCCGAAGCGCTCGTGCGCGACGAGGGCTGGGAGGTCCTCGAAATCCTCTCGGAATGACCGGACCGTCCGCGAGCAGCCCGGGATCCGGCCGGCTCGCCTGGCTCGGGACGGCGCTGACGGCCCTCCTGCTCTTCCTTTCGTTCGGCCCGCTCGGCCATCCCTTCTGGGCGTTCATCGCGCTCGTGCCCGCCGCCGTGGTCGCCGCGTTCCGTCCGGAGCGGCGGAGCTGGCGGCGCGCCGCGTTCGCGATGAGCTGGGTGCTCTGGATCGCCCTGCTCGTCTGGCTGCGCCACGTGTACCCGCCCCTCGGCTGGCTGGGCCTGGTGCTGCTCACCGCCTACTGCGCGCTCTATCTCTTCGGCTGGCTGCTGCTCCTCCGCTGGATCTTCCCGGCCTGCGCCGGCGCCGGCCTGCCCGCCCGCCTGCTGGCGATCGCCGGGCTCGCCGGCGCCTGGGGCCTGCTCGAATGGACGCGCGCCACGGTGCTCTCCGGCTTCGGCTGGCTGCCGCTCGCGGCGTCGCAGACGGGCAATCCCGTGATGCTCAGCCTGTGCGCATGGATCGGCCCGCTCGGGCTTTCCGTCGCGCTCGTGCTCTTCAACCTCGGCTTCGCGCGCTGGATCGTCCGGCTCATCGAATCCTACCGCGAGGACGCGCGCCTCACGCCCGTCGGTCCCGCCGGCTGGCTGCGCCGGCTCACGCCCGAGCTCTACGTCGGGCTCCTGCCCGTCGCCGCCGGCTTCGTCGCGTTGCTCGCCGCCAACGCCACCCGGACCACGGCCCCGCACGACACCGTGACGCCCGCGGTCGTGCAGACGGACTTCGACCCCAACGCCAAGTGGGACGGCGCGCGCCTGCAGGAGCACCTGCGCCTCACGGAGACGATGACGATCGACGTCGCCGGCGGCCGGCAGGCGGACTTCGTGCTCTGGCCCGAGGCGGCGTTGCCGCTCACGCTGGAAAGCGAAGCCTACGTCGACCGGCTCAAGGCCCTCGCGGCGGCCACCGACACCCCGCTCGTCATCGGCGCCATCGACCGCCGCGGCGCGGGCTACGGCAACGCGGTCGCGGTGGTGACGGCCGAAGGCGTGCGGAAGCCCGCCTACGCGAAGCGCCATCTCGTGCCTTTCGGCGAATACGTGCCGCTCGCCGACTTCCTGCCCCTGCGCAAGGTCGTGCCGATCGAGACCGACTGCGTGGCCGGCACCGGTCCTTCCCTCCTGCCCCTGAGCACGCAGGCCGGCCGCACCTTCATGGCCGGCGCGCTGGTCTGCTACGAAGACGTCTTCCCGGAGCTCACCCGGGAGCACGCGCTCGCGGGCGCCGACGTGCTCGTCGTGGTGACCAACGACGCCTGGTACGGGCGCGAGGCCGGGGCCTACCAGCATGCGGCCCACTCCGTGCTCCTCGCCGCCGCCACGGGCCTGCCCGTCGTCCGCTGCGGCAACGCCGGCTGGAGCGGCACCATCGACCCGCTCGGCCGGGCCTTCCCCGTCCTCGAGCAAGGCAGCGTGTATTTCCGGGGCGCCCGCCTGGCCGCGCCGGTGAGGATCCCCCGCGACCGCCAGCCGGAGACCTTCTGGGTGCGGCATGGGGACTGGGCCGTCGGACTGGGCGGCCTCTGCTTCGCCCTGACCTACCTCTGGCGGCGCCGCCGCCCGGCCTGAGCCAGAAATCCGCAGGTCCTTGTCGACCTCCCGCGGATTCCGTCCTAATTAGGAGTGGCCCCGGCGTTCCCTGCGCCGCTTCGCCCAACGATGAAGCCATTGCGCCTCCTATTCGCCACCCTCGGCCTCGGCCTCGCAGGTTCGCTCGCGGCGCAGGTCCTGAAGAAGCCCAAGGAAGAATTCCCCGAGAGCGGCGTGGCGACGTACCGTCTCCGCATCAAGTCCATCCCGACGCTCGTGGTGCAGATCAACGGCGTCAACGTGCTGCTCGGCGTCGACACCGGCTGCCAGGGCACCGCGGTGCTCACGCCCAACGCGGCGCAGCGCTGCGGCGTCGGCGAAGCCTTCACCGTCCCCTCCATGGGCAACTCCGGCCGTGGCGAATCGACCTACGGCCTCGTCGAGACCTTCCGCGCGGGCGAGGTCACCTGGCGCGACTTCCACGTGGCCATCATGCCGCTCGACGGCATGGACCTCGACGGCCTGATGGGCGCCGACCTCCTTTTCAGCCGGCCCTTCTTCATGGACCTGCGCAACAGGGTCATGATCCTCGGCAATATCCCGGACACCTCCGCCGCGCACGAAGTGCCCATCTACAGCCGCGGCGGGCACTGCGGCGTCAACATCGAGGTCGAAGGCGTCAAGGTGCCGATGATCGTCGATTCCGGCGCCTCGATGTCCTACATGAGCTCGCTGAAGTTCCGCGGCGAGACCGAGTTCCGCGGCTTCCTGCCCGTGGCCACCGTGCGCGGGACGTCCCTCACGCGCGTGCAGGTCTGCAAGATCAAGTCGCTGCTCATCGGCGGCGCCCCGCTGACCGGCGTCGAGTTCATCCGCGACGAGGAGCACAACCTGCTCGGCGACGACTTCCTGCGCGCCCACCCCATCGCGGTGGACATGGCCTCGCGACGCCTGTGGCTCTTCGAGCCGCAGGTCGCCGACAGGCCGGCGGCCGCGCCGGGCAAGTAAGGCCGGAGCTCAGCCGCGACGACTGGACTTGCGGGAGCCCTTGCCGGAGCCTGCGGAGTCGCCGCCCTGTCCGCCGGAGCCTTCTTCGGCCGGCTCATCCTCGTCGTCCCAGCGCAGGTTCTTCTCCATGTCCTTGTCGACCTCTTCGCCGTCAGGCAAGTCGGTGATGTCTTCGGGGACCGCCTGGGGGCGGGCGGGCTTCTCGTCATCCTCGTCGTCGCCCGGGACTTCATGGCCGTGCGGGACGAATTCGAGGATGTCGGTGATCTCTTCGAAAGGATGGGTGTCGCGACCTTCGATCATGGCCTGGTTGCGCAGCTCGCTGAGCTGCTCGTCCATGTCCTCGACGGCGAGCTTCTGCTCGAGCTTGATCGTGTCGTTGATGAGCTTCACGCGCAGGCGCATGATGTGCTCGAGGAGGTCGGCGTAGGCGCCCTTGTCGCCGTCCTTGATGTTGGGGAGGGCGAAGAGCTGCTCTTCGGAGTCAAGGATGTGCTCGGCCACGCGGACGAGTCGCGCCGTCTGGTCCTTCTCGATCTCCTGGGCTTGGAAGGGGACGAAGCCCGCTTCGAGGATCTCGTTGGAGAGACCGTACTCGCGGAGGGGATCCATCATGTCGAGGATCCAGGGAAACTGGTAAGGATCGAGGATGCCGAGGCCGTCCGGCTCGTAATGCTTGGGGTCGGAGTTCTCCTTCACCCACCAGTTGCCTTCCTTTTCCTTGAAACGAATGGTGCACCAGAGGAGCTTTGAGGTGGTCACGGCCATGGCTGGCTGGTTTGCCCAAGTCTGGGCGGGAGTCAAGAGGGGTCAGCGACCGCGGCATATTACGGGGTTCTCCGCTTTCCTTCCGCCTTTTCCTCCCTTAATTAGGGGGGTATGTCTTTCCTGTACGACAAAGTCATCGCCAAGGCCCTCTACCAGCTCGACCCCGAGACCGCCCACCAGGTCGGCCTGCGCGGCATGGGCCTCCTCGGCGCCTGCGCCCCCCTCCGGGTCCTGATGGAGCGGTCGCTGACGCCGAAGCTCGGGCGGCCGATCGAAGCCTTCGGCCTGAAGTTTCCCAACCATATCGGCCTGGCCGCCGGCTTCGACAAGGACGGCCTCGGCTGGCGCGGCGCGGCGGCCCTGGGCTTCGGCCATGTCGAAGTCGGCACCGTCACGCCGAAGGCCCAGCCCGGCAACGAGAAACCCCGCGTGTTCCGTTACCCCGAGCTCAACGCGGTGGTGAACGCCTATGGTTTCCCGAACGACGGCGCCCAGGCCCTGCATGACCGCCTGCGCGACCAACCTGGCCGGGGTAAGCGCGTGAGCCCCCTCGGCATCAACATCGGCAAGAACAAGGCCACCGCCAACGAACAGGCGCACGAGGACTACCTCGCCTGCTTCCGGCTCCTCGCCCCGCTCGCCGACTACGTCGCCGTCAACATCAGCAGCCCGAACACCACCGGACTGCGGGCCCTCCAAGACCGTGCCCCGCTCGTCAGGCTGCTTTCCTCGCTCGCGCAGGAGAACCGCTCCGTCGCCGGCGGCCCGGTCCCCCTGCTCCTCAAGATCGCCCCGGACCTCAACCCGAACCAGCTGGCCGACATCGTCGGCGTCGTCGGCGAATGCGGCTTCGCCGGCATCATCGCCACGAACACCACCGTCACCCGCCCCGCGGGCACCGAACAGTGCTCGCCCGGCCGCGGCGGGCTCAGCGGCGCCCCGCTCCTCGAGCGCTCCCTGCAGGTCGTGCGCTTCCTCGCCAAGGAAGCCGACGGCCGCATCCCGATCGTCGGCTGCGGCGGTATCCTGTCGGCCAAGGACGCCGGACGCTTCCTGGACGAAGGCGCGTGCCTCGTGCAGGTCTACTCCGGCCTGGTCTTCCGCGGGCCGGAACTCGCCCGCGAAATCGCCGAAGGCCTCGCCTGGCGCCAGCGTGCCTGGGTCTGATCACTTCGCCGGCGCGACCGGGATGTGCACTTCCGACTGCTTGAAGAAAAAGGGCACGAACGGGCTGTTCCAGTAGACCGCATACGGTTCGCCGACGGCCTTCACGTCGGTCCTCTGCGTGAGCCAGCCCTTCAGTTCGGCCAGGGCCTCCTCGTAGTTCTCCTTGCTGTACGAACCCCGGATGCCGATGGCGGCGACGCGGCGTTCGGGCACCGACGAAAGTTTCACCTGCGGCGTCTCCGCGAGATCGACGCGCTTCGCCGAGGCGTCGTCCATGTAGAACACCATGGTGCCGGGCCTGATGCCCGCCTCGACCGGCGCGGTCATCGGGATCTTGTTCGAGTCGATGTAACGGAAGAGGCGCATGAAAAGGCCGTTGTCCGCGGCGAAATAATCCTTCGCCGACTCCGTGCGCATCCAGCGGGCCGCCGGCAAGGTCTTCAGCTCGAGATCGCCGGGGGAGGTGCGCGGGTAGGCCTCTTCCACGGCGCCGAGGTTGACGGACAGGGCCGCGATGGCGAGGGCAACCCGGAGGAGCATGTTCATGGGGGCAACCTAGGAGCCTCGACCGCGGTTCCAACCCTTAAATCGCCGACCGACCTTGCCACCGGTCCGGGAGAGCCTTTGCTTGGGTAAATGAGTGATTCGCCCGAACAAAGCACTTTCGCCTCCCGCCTAGGCCACAACTTCCTGACCGGCCTCTTCCTCCTGCTGCCGATCGGCCTGACGCTCTACGTGGTGTCCGTGCTGCTCGACCTGATGGGCAAGTTCATCCAGCCCGCCCTCGAGGTCGGCCTCGCCTGGCTGTGGACCAACGCCGAGCAGCCCGCCCCGGACTTCACGACCGGGCTCTACCGCCAGCTGGTGGTGCTCTCCTCCGCGTTGGTGATGATCTGCATCCTCGTCGTCGTCGGCTACCTCTCGAAGCGCCTGTTCGGCAAGGTCCTCCACCGCTGGTTCGCGACCGTCCTCGAACGCACCCCCGGCCTCGGCTCGCTTTACGGCACGATCCGCCAGATGGTCGACGCCCTCAGCGGACGCAACAAGGACACCTTCCGGCGCGTGGTCATGGTCGAGTTTCCGCGCCCAGGGATGTGGTCCATCGCCTTCGTGACCCATGAGCAGCCCACCGTCTTCTGCGAAGCCATCGGCAAGCCGGTCGTGAACGTCTTCATCCCCGCCGCGCCCGCGCCCACCACCGGCGTCATCCTGCAGGTCTCCCCGGACGAAGTACGCGAGACCAAGCTGAGCGTCGGCGACGCCCTCGGCCTGCTGATGAGCTTCGGCTCCGTCGTCCCCAAGGCGGAAAGCAAGGAATAGGACGGATGTCCGCCACGAGCCTCCGTTGCCTGGTGCTGGGCCGCGACCCTTCCGGGGAGTCGCACGTCCTGCTCACGCTGCTCGAGCCGTCCGAGGGCGTCGTCCGTTGCCTCCTCCGCGCCCGCGGCGCCAAGGGCGCCACCACCCCCGACCTCTTCGACGAAGGCGAGATCAGGCTCGAACACGCCAAGGACGGCGGCACGCGTTTCGCCCGCGACTACCGCCTGCTCACCCGCCGCGCGGGCCTGGCCCGCGACCATCGCACGCTCGAGCGCGCCAGCCGGCTCGCGGCGATGCTGCGCAAGAACCCCCCGCCGCCCGAATCGGCCGAGGTCTGCTACCGCATCGCGCTCGAGACCCTCGACGCCATGTCCGCGCGGCCCCGCGCCGACTGCGCCTATTTCAAGGGCTTGTGGCTCATCCTCAAGGACGGCGGCTGGGGCGTGCACGAGCGGTGGTTCACGCGCCTCGGCGCGCGACAGGCCGCCGCGGCCGCGGTCCTCGGCCAGCCGCTCGACGCGCAGACGACGGACGAGGAGGCCGTCACCAAGCTGAGCACCGACCTCGAACGCTGGGCCGCCGGCGAGGCGCACTTCGTCCTGCCCTGATGCGCATCGACCTGAAGACAAAGCGCGTCGAGGTGAGCGCGCAGGAGTTCGCGACGTTCCGGCCCGGCCCGGGCGCGGGCTCGGGTGGCGCCCCGTGGCGCGCCGAGGCGGGCCGCCAGTGGCACGAGACGATGCGCCAGGTCGCGGAGGCGGAAGGCCAGGGCTGGCAGTTCGAACGCGCGGTCGCCTGCGAGATCGGCGCCCTCGGCTGGACCATCGCGCTCACCGGCCGCGCCGACCAGTGGCGGGAGACGGCGACCGAGGTGTGCGTCCGCGAGATCAAGACGATCAGCCTCACGCTGCCGCGCAAACCGGAGTTCCTCCTCGGCCGCTTCCCCCATCACTTCCTGCAGCTCGCCGCCTACTGTCACGCCGCCCGCCTCGGTTCCGGCGCCCGCGAGGTGAAGGGCGAACTCGTCTTCGTCGACCCGGCCGACGGCACGCGCCAGCCCGTCGCCCTGCCCCGCTCCGCCGAGGCCGACCTGCTCGCCCAGGCGGAGACGCTCGCCGCGCACGCCGAAAACCGCCGCGCAAGCCACGCCCGGCTCCTCTGCCTGCCCGACCGCATGCCGTTCAAGGAACCCCGCCCGGAATGGCTCCAATGCGGCGCCGACCTCGACCAGGCCGGCCTCGACTCGCCGACGCGCCTGCTCGTCGCGCCCACCGGCTTCGGCAAGACCTCCGCCGCCCTGCGCCACGGCCTCGGCCTCCTGCGCGGCGGCCGCGGGGGGCGCCTGCTCTACCTCACCGGCAAAGGCACGGGTCAGACGCAGGTGCTCACCGAACTCCGCCGCCTCGCCCGCAGCCACGAGCTCCGTGCCGTGCTCCTGCGGCCCCGCGCCGAGCACGAGATCGAAGGGATCACCGACGACCCCGAGCAGATCCGCCGCAACTGGGCCGCCGCCCAGATCGACCCCCAGCACCTGCTCGAGGAAGCCGCCGACCTCCGCCGCGTGCGCGAGCTCGGCCGCGTCGCCGGCGTGCCGCCGTGGGACATCACCAAGGCGATGCTCGCGCACGCCGACGTGGTGATCTGCGACTACAACTACGTCTTCTCGCCGCGCAACCGCGCCGCCCTCGAGAGCGTGCCGGGCTGGGACGTGGCCGACAGCGTGCTGGTCGTCGACGAGGCCCACAACCTGCCCGACCGGGCCGCGGAATGCCTCTCGCTGCGCGACGACGCCCAGTCGGCGGCGGACTTCGCGTTCACGCTCACCCGCTTCCGCGCGCCGGAGGCCTGGTGCCAGACCGCGCAGAAGTGGGCCGACTTCCTCCATCGCCTGCCGAAGGCCGACGCGCTCTCGCCGGACGACCGCCTCGAGGCCATGGCCATCGCGGAACAGCTGGCGGTGCTCGCGGCCGAACACCCGTTCAACGCCGACGACCTGCCCGACGCCGCCAAGCAGGCCGTCTGGAACGCGGCGTCATGGTCCGACCGGCTCGAGGCCGCCGACCTCGGCTGGCTGCTCTGGTCGCCCCGCCCCGGCCTGCTCAGCCTCGACTGCCTTTCCGCCGCCAAGGCCACCGGCGAACGGCTGCGCGCCTTCGGCCATGCCTTGCTGATGACCGCGACGCCCGGCCCGCGCGGTTCGCTCGCCACCGACTGCGGCTTGGACGCCGATCACCTGGTGACCGTGCAGGCGCTCGCTCCGTGGCGCCAGGGCGCCTACGCCGTCGCGATCGATGGTCGGGTGGACACGCGCCTGAAGACGCGCGAGACGCACCTCGCGCGGACCGCCGCCGCCCTGCTCCGCCTCTCGCAGGAAGGCGCGGTCGCGGCGTTCTTCCCTTCATACAAGTACGCCGCGGCCGCGGTGAAGGAGATCCGCGACCTCGATCCCAAGGCCGACGTCGCCCTGCAGCCCCGCGGGCTCGGCCCCGACGGCACCGCGCGGTTCGTCGAGGATTCGCTCAACCGCTTCACGATCCTCTGCCTCATCCTCGGCGGCTCGCTCGGCGAGGGCGTCGACATGCTCGGCGGCCGCATCCGCTCCGCCGTCGTGGTCGGGCCCGCCCTCCCCGAGGTCAACGCCCTGCAGGAAGCGCGTCGCAGGATGTTCGTCGAGGCCGGCGCGGAGGACGCCTTCTCGCTCGCCTACGTGCGCCCCGGCATGCGCAAGGTCAACCAGGCGCTCGGCCGCCTCGTCCGCGCGCCCGGCCATTCGGCGCGGGTGCTCCTGCATTGCCGGCGTTTCGCCGACGAGGAGTATCGCAGCTTGCTTTCGACCGAATACGGCGACCCGCCGGTGCTGGCCGACGACGACGAGTTCGTAAGCTGGTCGGCCCGCAGCTGATCAGACGCGGCGGATGACGCGCGCGGCCGGGAAGCGGACCTTCTTCAACGCGGCGTATTTGTCCACGGCGGAGCGGTAGCCGACGGCGCAGGCGACGACGACTTCGTAACCCGTGCCCCTGAGGCCCAGGATCTCATCGTAGGCGGGAGGATCGATGCCTTCGAGCGCGCAGGTGTCCACCGCGAGGGCCGCGGCGACGCCCATGAACTGTCCGAGGGCGATGTAGACCTGGCGGGCGGCCCATTCCTTCTGGGCGGCGGCATCCTTGCCCTTCACCACGCCGCCGATCATCATCTGACGGTAGGGTTCGAGCTTGGCGGCGTCGGCGTTGCGGTCGGCGACGATCTGGCGGAAGAACTCGTCCACGTCCGCCTCGGTCATCTCGGCACGACGGGCGAAGACCACGAGGTGCGAGGCGTCGGTGACCTGCGACTGGTTCCAGGAGACCGGGCGGAGCCTGGCGCGGACGGCCGGGTCGTTGACGACGATGAACTTCCAGGGCTGGAGACCGAAGGAAGAAGGCGTCAGGCGGAGGGATTCCTCGAGCGCGGCCCAGGTGGCGTCCGGCAGCTTACGCGTGTCGAAGGCCTTGGTGGCGTAGCGCCATTCAAGGCAAGCGAGCAGGTGGGCGGGGGTCAGGGCGGCGTTCATGGGAACGCCAGCCAAACACGCCCCGCCGCCTTGTCAAATCAGGCGGGGGAAAGCACGCCGCCGGACAGCACCAGGCGGCGGCCCGCGCGATCGGCGAACTCCCGGCTGTGCGTGACCAGGACCAAGGCCGCGCCGCGGGCGGCGACCACGCCGAGGAGGAGGTCCATGATCTCGGCGCCCGTGCGCTCGTCGAGGTTGCCCGTCGGTTCGTCGGCGAGGATGACCGAAGGCAGGTTCACCAGGGCGCGGGCGATCGCGACGCGCTGGCATTCGCCGCCGGAAAGCTTAGCTGGCAGGTGCCCGAGGCGGGCGCCGAGGCCGACCTGCGCGAGCAGCGCGCGAGCCGCGACATCCGCGGAGAGCGCCGGCGCGCCGGCGATGCGCGCGGCGAGGGCGACGTTCTCGAGCGCGCTGAGCTCGGGCATCAGCTGGTAGTTCTGGAACACGAAGCCCACGCCGCGGCCGAGCGAGGCGTGGGGAGCGACGAGCCTCCCGCCGGGCTCGCGGACGAGGACCTGGCCCGCGTCGGGCCGGTCGAGGCCGCCGAGCTGCTGGAGGAGCGTCGTCTTGCCCGAACCCGAGGAACCGCGGACGGAGACGGACTCCCCGGCGAAGACCTCGAGCGAGACGTCCGTCAGCACCGGCAACGGGCCGGCCGGCGAGGCGAAGCTCTTCGCGAGGCCGCGGGCCTGGAGGACGGCATCAGGCATCGCGCATGGCCTCCGAGGGTCTGCGACCGGCGGCCCAGAGCGCGGGCACCAGGCCGGCGATCGCCGTGGTCAGGAGCGTGAAGGCCGCGGCGATCACGAAATCAGAGGCGTCATAATACAGCGGCACCTTCGAGAACTGGTAGACGTTGGCCACCATGTCGCCGTCGCCGAAGCAACCGTTGATGACGCCTAGGATGCCGTCGCGGCACGACAGGATGGTCCAGGTGAGCGCGAAGCCGAGAGCCGTGCCGAGGGCGCCGATGAGCAGGCCCTGCAGGCCGAAGAGCGCGACGACCTGGAGGCGCGCGGCGCCGAGCGAGGCGAGCACGCCGACCTCGCGGGAGCGGCGGATGACGGCCGAGAACAGCGTGCTGCCGATCGAGAACGAGGCGACGAGCGTGATGATGAACATCAGGAAGAAGAGCATCGTCTTCTCGAAGCGGATCGCCTCGAGGAAATCCCTCTTGAAGTCCTGCCACGGCCGGAAACGCAGGCCGGGCTGGACGGCGGCGAGGCGGGCGGCGGTCTCGGCGGCGCGGGCCGGCTCCTTGAGGCGGAGCGTGAGTCCGTGGGCGCGCGGACCGAGGTTCCAGAGCTCGCGGAAGCGGCGGAGCGGGATGAGCGCCGCGGCGTTGTCGACCTCGGCGAAGCCGGTGAGGATGACCGCGCTGACCTCGAACTCGGCGGGCAGCGGGGCCTTGCCCTTCTCGGCGCGCTCGGCCATCGCGGGCGACCAGAGCTCGATGCGGTCGCCGATGCGGACGCGGAGGGCGCGGGCGAGGCCGACGCCCAGGATGACGCGGCCGTCGTCGAGGTCGTCGAAACTCCCGCCGTGCACGTACTTGCGGGCGGGCTGGTCGGGATCGGCGGGGTCGATGCCGCGCACCTGCGCGACGCCGGAGAAGTCGCCTTGGCGCGCGAGCGCGGGCCCTTCGGCGTAGGGCGCGGCGGAAGCGACCTCCGGGCGGGCGGCGAGACGCTTCGCGAGCGCCTCGGGATTCTCAAGGGTCGCCGCGCCCGTGACCTGGCAGTCGCCGAAGGATTCACGGATGCGGAGGCGGTGCTCCTCGCCGAAGCCGTTCATCACCGTCTGCACGACGAGCAGCGAGGCGACGCCGAGGCCCACGCCGAGGATCGACACCGTCGCGAACGCCGGGAAGCGCTTGCCGGGCGGGAAGAGCTGGCGGAGGGCGAGATGGAGGAACCAGGGCAAGGGGAGGGACTCAGGCCTGCGTCTCGGGCGCGAGCGTCGGGAACAGGATGACGTCGCGGATGTTGGCCGCGCCGGTCAGCAGGATCACCAGGCGGTCGATGCCGAGGCCGAGGCCGCCCGCGGGGGGCATGCCGTGCTCGAGCGCGAGGAGGAAGTCCTCGTCGATCTTCTGGGTCTCGGCGCCGGCCTGGATCTCGAGCATCTTGCGCTGCACGCCGGGGTCGTTCTGCTCGGAGTAGGCCGGGGCGATCTCCTGGCCGTTGACGCAGAGCTCGAAGACGTCGATGGTCGAGTCGTCGCCGACGGTGACCTTGGCGAGCGGGCAGAGCTCCTTGGGGATGTGGGTGACGAAGGTCGGCTGGATGAGGCCCGGCTCGATGAGCTTGCCGAAGACCTCGTTGGTGACCTCGTAGTCCTCCCAGTCGGCGCGCGGCTCGTGCAGGCCGAGGGCCTTGCACGCGGCGATCTTCTCCTCCCTCGTGCGGGCGAACCACTGCGGGTCGCCCGTGCGCTCGAGGATGAGGTCCTTGTACTTCGCCTCGCGCCACTGGCCGCCGAGCTCGATGGCGACGCCATCCGGGCGGACGACGGTGGTCGTACCGAGGACGTCGGCGCAGACCTTCTGGATCAGCGAGCGGACGAGTTCCATCATGCCGCGGTAGTCGGTGTAGGCCTGGTAGGCCTCGAGCATCGTGAATTCCGGGCTGTGCTTGACCGAGACGCCTTCGTTCCGGAAGACGCGGCCGATCTCGAAGACGCGGTCCATGCCGCCGACGAGGCAGCGCTTGAGGTGCAGTTCGAGGGCGATGCGCAGGTAGAAGTCGCAGTCGAGGGCGTTGGAGTGCGTCTCGAAGGGACGGGCCGCGGCGCCGCCGGCGATGGCGTGCAGGGCCGGGGTCTCGACCTCGGTGAACTGGCGGCTCCAGAGGAAGCGACGGATCGACTCGACCACGCGGCTGCGGATGAACAGGCGCCGGCGGGACTCCTCGTTGACGACGAGGTCGAGGTAGCGCTGGCGGTAGATCTTCTCGGCGTCGGTCAGGCCGGCCCACTTCTCGGGCAGAGGGCGGAGGGATTTCGCGACCAGCTTGTAGGCGGAGACGCGGACGGTGACCTCGCCGGTCTTGGTGCGGAAGAGCCGGCCGCGGACGCCGACGAAGTCACCGGAGTCGACGAGCTTCTTGAAGTGGGCGTCGTAGGCGTCGCCGAGGGCGTCGCGGGTGAAGTAGGTCTGGATGATGCCGCCGCGGTCGAGCAGCTTGACGAAGCTGGCCTTGCCCATGACGCGCAGGGCGACGATCCGGCCGGCGACGGAGACCTCGGGGCCTTCCTCGGCGCCGGCGGGCAGGAGGGCCGGGCATTCGTCCGAGACATGGGTCTGGTCCCATACGGCGCGGAAAGGGTCCTCGCCCGCGGCGCGGAGGAGGGCGAGCTTCTCTTTCCGGACCGCGTGGAGGTCGTGGGAGATGGCGTTGAGGTCGGACTTTTCGCTCATGTGGGCTACCCGCAAGGGGTGTCTCCAGGAGGGCGGGGAGGCAAGGGCTAAAGGTTCGGCTTTCCGTGTTGCGGCGGGGGCTTTCCGGCGAATAACCGAGACCCATGAAGGCCTACCTCGACCTGCTCCGCCACGTCCGGCAGCACGGAGAAATCCGGGGCGACCGCACCGGCACGGGCACGATCGGCATCTTCGGGGCGCAGCTCCGCTTCGACCTCGCCGAAGGCTTCCCGCTGGTGACGACCAAGAAGGTCCACCTCAAGTCGATCACCCACGAGCTCCTCTGGTTCCTTTCCGGCAGCACCCAGAACGCCTGGCTCACCGAGCGGGGCGTCAGCATCTGGAACGAGTGGGCCACCGCCGAGCAGTGCGCCCGGTTCGGCCGCGCCGAAGGCGACCTCGGCCCCGTCTACGGACATCAGTGGCGCAATTTCGGGGCGACGAAGCGGCCCGACGGCACTTACGCGAACGACGGCGTCGACCAGGTCCGCCGCGTGGTCGAGGAGATCAGGCGCAACCCTTCGTGCCGCCGCCTGATCGTCTCCGGCTGGAATCCCGAGGAGGCCGACCAGGTCGCCTTGCCCCCTTGCCACACGCTCTTCCAGTTCTACGTCTCGACCGACGGACGCCTCAGCTGCCAGCTGTACCAGCGCAGCGCGGACCTCTTCCTCGGCGTCCCGTTCAACATCGCCAGCTACGCGATGCTCACGCACATGATCGCACAGGTCACGGGCCTGAGACCGGGGCATTTCGTGCACGCCTTCGGCGACGCGCACATCTATTCCAACCACCTGGAGCAGGTCGACCTGCAGCTCTCGCGGGAGCCGCGCCCCCTGCCCCGCCTGGTGCTGAACCCCGACGTGAAGGACCTCTTCGCGTTCCAGTTCGAAGACATCTCCGTCGAGGGCTACGACCCGCATCCGGCGATCAAGGCGCCGGTCGCCATCTGAAGCCGTGGACCTCGGCCGACCGCTCATCGCCATCGCGGCCGTCGCACGCAACCGCGGCATCGGCCTGCAGAACAAGCTGCCCTGGCGCATCCCGGAGGACTTCGCGTTCTTCAAGGCGACCACCATGGGGCAGGTCCTGCTCATGGGCCGCAAGACCTTCGAATCCATCGGACGGCCGTTGCCCGGCCGCACCACCGTCGTGCTCAGCCGTTCCGGTTTCAACGCGCCCGGCGTGATCGTCGCGAACGACTGGCAGGAGGCCGCCCGGGTCGAGCCGACCAAGACCCTCTTCCTCGCCGGCGGGGCCGCCCTTTACGCGGAAGCCCTGCCCTGGTGCGCCGAGCTGATCCTCACCCATGTCCCCATGGAACCCGAGGCGGACACTTTTTTCCCCGACTGGACGGGAAGGTTCGACGCCGGGGAGGTCATCGCCCGGCATCCCACTTGTGAAATGCGCCGCCACAGGCCGATCCGAGGTACAGACTGATTTCATTCAAAATCTGGAGGTCAAAGGCTGCCGTGGGCTTGCCCCCTCATCAGGTGGCAAAAAAGGGCGTTTAGGGGCGTTTTCTCCTTTCCAATGCCGACCCCCTCCCTACTTTCCGCCCCATGCCGGACGGCCTGTTTATTTTCTTCGCTGCCCTGTCCCTCGGGGCGGCCCTTCTCCTGGTCCTCAGCCGCAACGCGGTGACCTCCGCCATGGGGATGATCCTGGCCTTGGTCGGGGTGGCCGCGGACTTCTTCCTCCTCGACGCGTACTTCCTCGGCGTCCTGCAGGTGCTCGTCTACGCGGGCGCGGTCATGGTGCTCTTCCTCTTCATCATCATGCTCCTGGACACCGAAGATCCGAAGGGCGCCTATCCCTGGAAGACGGCCGCCCTCGGCTTGGCCGTCTTCTTCCTGCTCGCCGCCTCCGTCCTCTGGCTCTTCCACTGGTCGGGCGCCGTCCCGGCCGTCAAGGCCGGCGCCACGCCGGCGGAGCTGTCGACGAACCCCGCCGAATTCGTCACCGCCGCCAAGGCGTTCGGCCGGCTGCTCTATTCCAAGTACCTCCTGCCGCTGGAGATCGCCGGGTTCCTGCTCCTCGTCGCCCTCATCGGCGTCGTGTCGCTGAGCAAGGCCAACCCCGAGAGCCAAGCCTGAGAACGCCGCCATGGAAAACACCGGCCTCGCGCACCACCTCCTCCTGGCCGGGCTCCTGTTCGTGCTCGGCCTGACCGGCGTCCTCGTGCGCCGCAACCTGCTGGTCGTGTACATGTGCCTCGAGCTCATGCTCGCCGCCGCCACGCTGGCGCTCGTCGCCTTCTCGCGCTTCAACCGCACCATGGACGGCGCGGTCCTCGTCTTCTTCGTGATCACCGTCGCGGCGGCCGAGGTCGCCGTCGGCCTCGCGCTGATCGTGGCCCTGTTCCGCCAGCGCGGCACCGTCCGGTCCGACGCGCTCACCACCCTCCGCGACTAAGCTTTTTCCGATGCCTTCCGACCTCACGTCCCTGGTCCACTGGATCCTTTTCCTGCCGCTGGGAGCCGCCGCGTTCTCCGCGCTGTTCCTGCGCCGGGCCGGCGGTTTCGCCGCGTGGTTCTCCACCGCCGCCGCCTTCGGCATCGCCGGCCTCTCGCTGTGCGTGCTCGCGCAGGGCGCCGACGTCCGCTGGCACGTCGAGCTCGCCAAGTTCGGGGGCGTGAGCCTCGGCTTCGGCTACCTCCTCGACGCCCAGGCGCGCCTGATGCTCTTCGTGGTGTCGTTCGTCGCCGCGTGGATCCACCTCTTCTCCGTCGGGTACATGCAGGAAGACGCGGCCCGCGGCCGTTTCTTCGCCGGCCTCTCGGTCTTCATGTTCTCCATCCTGGGCATCGTCGTCGCCGACAACCTGCTCATGACTTTCGTCTTCTGGGAGCTCGTGGGCTTCAGCTCGTACATGCTGATCGCGCATCACTTCGACAAGGACTTCGCCGCCGCCGCCTCGAAGAAGGCCTTCATCACGAACCGCGTCGGCGACCTCGGCTTCATCCTCGGCATCGCCCTGTGCCTGTCGCTCTACGGCACGCTGGATTTCGCCGCGCTCAAGGACCACCCCGCCGCCAAGGCCATCCCCGTCGCCGTCGGCGCCCTGCTCATGTGCGGGTTCCTCGGCAAGTCCGCCCAGTTCCCGCTGCACGTCTGGCTCACCGACGCGATGGCCGGCCCGACCCCGGTCTCCGCGCTCATCCACGCCGCGACGATGGTGGCCGCCGGCGTCTACTTCATGGCCCGCGTGAGCTTCCTGCTCGCCCCGGAAGTCCTGCAGTTCATCGCGGTCTCCGGCGCCGGCATGGCCGCGCTCGCCGGCCTCTGCGCCCTCGCCCAGACGGACATCAAGAAGTCCCTCGCCTACTCGACCCTCGCGCACCTCGGCATCATGGGCTGCGCGCTGGGCCTCGGCCACCCGGAGCTCGCGCTCATGCACATGGCCATGCACGCGTTCTTCAAGGCCACGTTGTTCCTCGGCGCGGGATCCGTCATCCACGGCTGCCACCACGAGCAGGACATGCTCAGGATGGGCGGCCTGCTGAAGAAGATGCCGCTCACCGCCGCGACCTTCGTCGCCGCGACGCTCTCGAACTGCGCCGTGCCCTTCCTCGCCGGCTGGTATTCCAAGGACGCCATCCTCGAGGCCGCCTGGCACGGCGGCCACGGCGCGCTCTTCGCGTTCCTGTCCCTCGCCGCGCTCGCGACCTGCCTCTACAGCGGGCGCATGCTCCGCCTCGTCTTCCTCGGCGAGGCCAACTCCGAAGAAGCCGAGCGCGCGCATGAATCGCCCTGGACGATGACCCTCCCCCTCGTGGTGCTCGGCCTCGTCTACTCCGTCGCCGGCGGTTTCCTCGCCTCGACCCTGCTGCCCGCCGGTTCGCTGCAGCCGATCAAGCCCGCCCTCGACGCGCTCGGTTTCCACCTCGCCGCCCCCTCGACGGTCGTCGGTCTGCTCTCGCTCGTCCTCGGTTTCCTCGGCGCCCTGAAGTTCTACGGCTCCGTCCGCGGCGCCGACGCCCTCCGGGTCGTCTCGCCCCGCACCTATCACCTGCTCGAGCACCGTTGGATGGACGGCCTTTACCGCTGGTACTTGGACGCGGTGCAGCGGCGCGTCGCCGAGCTCGTCGCCTTCCTCGACCTCCTCCTCATCAACGGCGTCGCCGGACGCTGGGTCGGCGGCGGCGTCCCCGCGGTGCTGGGCTACCTCACCGGCCGTTCCTTCCATCGCGGCCAGGCGCGCGCCTACGCGCTGTGGATCGTGATCGGGTCCCTCTTCCTGGCCTGGTTCCTCATCGCCCGCTGACCACATGGACACTTTCCCCGCCACGCTCCTCGCGCTCGCCGTCACGACGCCGATCCTCGTCGGCCTGATCCTGCTCGCCGGCCGCGACCTTACGCGCGGCTTCGCCTCGGGCTTAGCCTTCGGCGGCTTCGCCCTCCCGGCCGTGCTCGCGCCCTGGCTGCTCGTCCTCTGGAGCGACCCGGCCACCGCGCCGCAGCAGTTCCAGTCCGTGGGCTTCTGGGGCTTCGGCTTCGCGCTCAACGGCCTCGGCGCGCCGCTCCTCACGATGACTTCGCTCGTCGGCTTCGCCGCGGGCGTGAAGGCCCTCAGCCAGGAGGTCGAAGGGCGGAACACCTACCTCGGCTTGATCCTGTTCATGCTCGGCGGCACGCTCGGCGTGTTCGGCACCAACCACCTCGTCGGCTGCTACTTCTTCCACGAGTTCGCGCTCATCCCGACTTTCATCCTCACGCTCTTCTGGGGCGGCGAAGGCCGTCGTCCGGCCGCGATGCAGATGGCGATCTACCTGACCGCCGGCGCCATGGCCTCCCTCGCGGGCATCCTCATCGCCGTCGACGCCGCCGGCGTCGAGTACGGCGCGGCCACGTTCGAGAACGTCGCCCATGGCCTGCAGGACGCGAAGCACATCCCGGCCGCCGCCGGCGCCCTGGTGCTCTTCGGCCTCGGCACGCTCGCCTCGCTCTTCCCGTTCCATTCCTGGGCCGCGCCGGGCTACTCCGCCGCCCCCACCCCGGTCTCGATGCTCCACGCCGGCGCCCTCAAGAAGTTCGGCCTCTACGGAATCATCCTGCTCGGCCTGAGTAGCCTCGACGTCGCGAGCGGCGCGCTCGGCGCCTGGTTCCTCTGGTTAGCCTTGGCCAACGTCGTGCTCGTCGGCCTGATCTGCCTCGCGCAGCGCGACCTCAAGCAGCTCCTCTCCTGGAGCTCCGTCGCCCACATGGGCCCGATCTTCCTGGGCATCTGGGTCTGCGGCGCGACCGGCCAGGCCGACGGCCTCGACGCCGCCGCCTTCCTGATGGTCGCGCACGGCCTCTCCTGCGCCGCGCTCTTCCTCCTCGCCAACGCCGTGCGCGCCCGCGCCGGCACCTATCGTCTCGACGAGCTGGGCGGCCTCGCCGCGCGCACGCCGGTGCTCGCCGGGTTCTTCGTGGCCGCGACGATGGCGTCCGTCGGCCTCCCCGGCTTCGGCAACTTCTGGGGCGAAGTCGGCGTCTTCCTCGCCCTGCGCGCCCAACCGCTCTGGCTGCAGGCCCTCGTCGCCTCCACCGTCGTGATCTCGGCCGTCTACGCCCTCCGCGCCGTGGCCGCCACGTTCTTCGGTCCCGCCTCCGAGGCGCTCGAGAAGCGCTGGGCCGTCGCCCCCTTCGGCGACCTTGGCTGGGCCGAGCGCGCCGCCGCCGGCGTCCTCCTCGGCGCCTCGCTGACGATCGGCTTCGTCCCTTCGCTCGTCACGACGTCCGTCAACCCCGTCGCCGCCGGCGTCACGACCTACTCGCAGCACAACGCCAAGGCCCCGGCCAAGCTGCCCGCCAAGGCCGCCGTCCCCGCCCAGCGCTGATCATTTCCGCCCGATGATTTCCTTCCTCGCCGCCGTCGACCCGACCTTCAAGGCCCTGGCCCCCCGCTCGGCCGACTGGCTGACCATCCTCCCCGAGCTCGCCGTCGCCGGCCTCTCGCTGCTCTGCCTCCTGCAGGCGATGCTGCTGCCTAAGCCGCTGCGCCCGCTCATCCCCGTCACCGCCCGCACGGGCCTGCTCCTCGTGGCCCTGATGAGCGTGGTCGCCGGCCCGTGGACGGAGGCGGCCGACGTCGAGCCCTTCGCCGGCCTGATCCGCCAGAACCTGCCGATCGACGGCGTGCGCGCCGTCTTCCTGCTCTCGACCCTGCTGACAAGCTTCCTCGCCGGGAACTTCCTGCGCGAGCGCGACGCGGCCGTGGCCGACTACCACCATGTCCTCCTGGTCGTGACCGCCGCCTTCATGCTGCTGGCGCAGTCGAACCACTTCGTGACGTTCTTCCTCGCGCTCGAGACGGCCGCCGTCGGCCTCTACGTCCTCGTCGGCTACCTGCGGCGCAGCGCCGCCTCCCTCGAGGCGGGCGTGAAGTATCTCGTCGCCGGTGGCCTTAGCTCCGCGTTGCTCCTGATGGGCATCGTCCTCGTCTACGGCGCCCTCGGAGCGGCCCCCGGCGTGACCGACTCCCTGAACTTCACCCAGATTGGCAAGGCCCTCGCAGCCCAGACGGCCGCGGGCGCGGTCTCACCGCTCACGCTCGCGGGCGTGGCCCTCATCCTCGGCGGCGTCGCCTTCAAGCTCGGCGCGTTCCCCTTCCACGCCTGGATTCCCGACGTCTACCAGGGCGCCCCGACCCCGACGACCGCCTTCCTCGGCACGGCCTCCAAGGCCGCCGGCGCGTTCACGCTGCTGGTCCTCGCCACCGGACCGTTCGCCCCGCTGGCCGTCAAGGTCGCCCCGCTGCTCGCCGTCGGCGCCGT
>Ga0208048_1000301_pt1 | contig 26262 bp, 27 predicted proteins | sample Malawi_45m_30L_FD_184163 | JGI IMG/M metagenome (GOLD analysis project Ga0208048, IMG submission 184163) | Freshwater microbial communities from Lake Malawi, Central Region, Malawi to study Microbial Dark Matter (Phase II) - Malawi_45m_30L... | ecosystem: Environmental > Aquatic > Freshwater >...
GCTAAAGAGACCACGTTTGGTGGCAACCTTTTGGAGGTACTCAAGGGCGCTATCCCCGGCGCTGCGGGATTGGTTGAAACTGCCGGTACCGGTGTTGCTGCGCTGCTGCCCGAGGAGCAGGAGCAGGCGGTTCGTGGGGGACTGAAGTCTTTCCGCGAAGGGGTCAGTGACGTACCCTTGTTCAAGGTAACTCCTGGCTACGAAGAGTCTGTAGGTCGCAAGTTTGGTGAGGCCCTGGGCTCCACCCTTCCGTTCTTCCTACTCCGGGGGCGTACAGGTGCCGGTATCGGCGCAGGTGTCGGTGTATCCGCAGGTGCCGGTGAGGCTCGCCAAGCAGCAGAAGCCGCAGGTGCCACAGAAGAGCAACGACGCCTAGCCACAGCACTCGGTGCGCCGACCGGTTTGCTCGACATTCTGGCTCCCAACATCGGGCCGATCAAAGGTGTGATTACTACGGCCTTGGCCCGTGGCGGTATCGAAGGCGCAACCGAAGCGGCGCAGCGCATCGCCCAAAACTTCATTGCACAGCAGGTCTACAAACCTGAGCAGGAACTGCTCACAGGATCCGGTGAGGAGGGTGCGTACGGTGCAGGTGTCGGCGCTGTCGCCAGTCTAATTCTGGACATGACCGTGGGGCGCAAGGCCCGTCTCGCTGCGCAAGCCCAAGCTCAAGCACCTGCGGCGCAACCCCCTGCGCAACCCCCCGTTGCGCCCATCGCACCTTCGGTGCCTGAAGCTCCGGCCACGGGTTTGATGGCTCCAATTCCGCCGTCGGCTGAGTTCCCACAGGGTGAGTTGTTCCGACAAGACATCACACGTGCCCGCGCCCAGCAGGCACCTGTTGTTGAAGAGGGTCGTCCTGAGTTTGCTTTGACGCCGCAAGGGCCTGTCACTGAGCCCACCGCTGAGCAAATGGAGTTGCCGTTTGGCGCACCTGCTGCCGAACCCACCGCCGCTGCGCCGCAACAACGCGACTTGATTGATGAGTTGGAGACCGCCCAGATCCGCGAGATGCAGGATCAGGATGAGATTCGTCAGATCGAAGCCATGTTGGCTGAGGATGCGCGTCGAGCAGAGGCTGAACGTGCTAAACGAGAACGTCTGAAGTTTGAGTCTGACCTTGCCGAAACCGATGCGCGTCGGATGCAGGCTGAGCAGAAGAAGACAGAAGACTATCGCATAGAGATTCTGCGCACCATTATCGAAGAGCCCTCGGTCAAGAACATCCAGGCCACGTTCGGTGACGCCCTGAAAATAGCGGGATTCACGGATACAAATTTCACACCTCGTGAGCAGCAGATGATCGACCGGGCTAATGATGTCCGTGGCATCCAACCTGAAGAGCCCATCCCCTCTGCCCCGGCTGAACTCGGCGCGATGGAAGCCGCTATCCCTGAGCGTCGGGAAGGCCGTGAACCGCAGCAGTTGGGGTTTCCCGGTATCGGTAAACGCGAAATGCGCCCCGCACCTGCTGCGCAACCCCTTGCGCCTGAAGCGCAACTTCCCGGTGCGCCCGGTGTGCAGATGGAAATGTTTGGCCCCCGAGGAGGGGTGCTTGCGCCGATAAAGGAGACCCGCCGTGCAGATCTTAGAACTCAGCCTGTCGCAACTGGAGTTGGCGATGCGCCTGTCCAGACAACTGTCCCTAGCGGAGGGGTACAACCTACCGTTGGAGATACCAGAGTCGCTCAAACATCTCAACCCACTGGACTGGGCGCTAGTAGAAAACTTGCATCACAACCTGATGTTCGAGAAGAGCCTGCACCGGCTCCAGTAGAGGCAACCCCCAAACTTACACCGCAACAGATGTTGGAACGTGCTGAGGAGGCCCAGCGCAAAGCTGATGAAGCCGCCCGTGCCGAAGTTAAGAAGGCCGTCAAAACCGTCAAGCCCAAGGTAAGTAAAGCTGAACAGCAACTGGATCAAGCACGTGAGGGCTATTTGCTTGTCGCTAAAGGCAACACCGACAAAGCTCTGAACCTTCTGGCGCACGACATGGCTTTTGCTATGTATCCAGAGAAAAACGTCGCCAAGGAGATGAATAAGATCAACTTGGATCTGGCGTCCGACAAGATCTCCAATCCCAAGTTCTTCAAGCGTGATGAAGTGTATGCACCCAACACGGGCGGCAAATATGCTAAGGCGTTCTTTGAATCCCTGAGCCTGGAAGAGTACAAGGTGCTTGCGGCCAAGCTGCGCAACATCTTCCAAGATTACGCGGTCACTGAGTCGCGCATGAACACTGCCGACATGCAGGCTTCGGCGCGGAAGGCTGAACAAGTTAGCGAGAACGACCAGACCAAGAACGGCCTGAACCTTGAGGTTCCGATCCTGGGGATGCGGATGCACCCGGCTGTCCAAGATCGTCTTGCTGCTGGAGATCTGGCCGGTGCATTGCGTGTCATGGGTGGACTGACTGACGGTCGCACCTCCACGGTTGCTTCGCGTGTGGCCGACTACATCGCCGACACCAAGGTGGTGCTGGCCGACAACGTGACCAACGAGGCCGGTAGGCCCGTGGCCGGTCGATTCGACCCCGCCACCAACACGATCACGCTTAACACCTCCATGGGTATGTCGGGGCACACACTGCTGCACGAGGCTGTGCATGCTGTGACCTCACATGTTCTGAGCAATCCGTCACACCCCGTAACCAAACAACTTACGGCGCTTTACAAGAACGCCCTTCCGTACATCGACACCGCATACGGTGCACGGTCACTAGATGAGTTCGTTGCTGAGGCATTCAGTAATCCCGACTTCCAGTTCAAGTTGTCCGGCATCCCCGCCGACGGCAACACCACCATCTTCCAACGGTTCATCCGTGCGGTTCAGAACATGGTGCGGCGTTTAGTGGGCATGGATGCTCAGCCCGTGGAATCTGTCATGGATGCCACGGATCGTCTGGTTTATCAGATCATGGCCCCCGCTCCGGCATTCCGGGGTGCCGGAAGCCTCTACGCCGCCGCAACCACTGGGCAGGCAGGTCGCACCCTGGACATCTACGGTGCCAATGCGATGCAGGTACCCACATGGTCTAAAAAGATCATATACGCGGCGCGGGAGTTTCTTGGTCGTAGCCCTAAAGACACGGCGGCTAACCTGTATCGTCAGGCCCTGCCGCTCAACGCTCTGGTCGATACGGCCAAAGATCGTATCCCGCAGGCTGAGCAGATTGGCATCTTGGTCGATGAGCGTGCCGGTGCCGAAAATCGTCGTAACCAGAAGATTGACGCCGTTGCCAAGTACGTGCAGGACTGGGCGCAGAGTAATGAACTAAAACTGGATAACCTGAACTCGGTTATCTACAACAGCACGTACTACCAAGTTGATCCGGCCAAGCCCCGTAGCGACTACGTGGGTAAGGTGGACAAGGATGGCAACAGCCTTGTGGAAGTCTGGGACATGCTGGCTCCCAAGTGGAACGCGCTTGGAGAAGACGGTCGCAGCATCTACAACACGATGCGCAACACCTACAAAAACCTGCACGATGACGTATGGCGGGTGTTGTCAGACCGTATTACTGCCACCATGGGGAACACCGAAGCGGCCAACCGAGTCAAGCAGGATGTGTACACCCGCTTGTTTGAGCGCGGTCGGATCGAGCCGTACTTTCCACTGACTCGTTCTGGTAAGTATTGGTTGTCATATCACGCCGACGGCGAGTTGTACGTCGAGGCGTTTGAGACAGACGGGATGCGGGAAGATGCTATCAAGGCACTCAACGCTGCCGGTGGCGTGACGGAGATCCAGAAGTTTGCCAACGTCTCGCAGATCAACTACCGCAACGCCCCATCCACATCTTTCGTCAACAGCATCCTCAAGACCCTAGACGCCGGAAAGATCGGTGCTGATGCCAACACCAAGGAGAAGATCAGTGAAGTCACCGAAGAGGTGATGAACTTGTTCTTAAGTGTGCTGCCGGAGACTTCCTTCGCGCAGGGCATGCGGCGTCGTAAAAACACCCTGGGCTTCCAACAAGACGCGGTGTTTGCGCTGCGGGGTAAGGCGCTGAATATTTCTCGCCAATTGGCAAACATCGAATACGGTGCCAAGTTGGAGCGGGCACGGGCCGAGATGCGTGAACACGTGAAGAACAACGGTAATCAAGAAGCCGATGTTGCTTACATGGATGAGTTGGATCAGCGCATCGACTACGCCATCAGCCCCAATGTTCACTGGCTGTCTCGGGCGGCTACGTCGTTCGGTTTTGCCTGGACGCTTGGCTTTAACGTGTCATCAGCCCTGGTCAACCTTGCGCAGATTCCGATTGTGGTGTTGCCCTACTACGGTGGGCGCTACGGGTATCCGCAGACCGCTGCCGCTATCGGGCGTGCCACGAAGTACTTCTCCGGTAGTGGTTTGAGCCGCGAAACCGAGATGCTGGTGCCCGTCACAGATGACAAGGGCAATACGATCATGAAGCAGTTGAAGGTATCGGTTATGCCGTCTATCGACAACTACGACTTTAGTGATCCCAAGAATGCCAAGATCAAGCACCTTGAGACGTTGGTGCGTATTGCAGGAGATCGGGGTCAACTTAACCGGTCTATCAGTTACGACATCTTGGAAGCCTTTGAGGGTGACTCCATTCTTACCCGTGCCAACCGACTCATGGGTGCCTTCTTCCACCACGGAGAGCGCATGAACCGGCAGGTGGCTCTGATGTCGGCCTACGAGTTGGAGTTGGATCGACTGAAGAACCCCGGTGCCAAGCTGGAAGATGGCCGCAAAGCAAGTGACCTAAGCGCCACACAGAAAGAAGAATACGCCGCCAACCGCGCCATCTATCTGGCTGAAATGACCAACGGCGGCACCGCCGCAACCGCTGCACCGCGCCTGATGCAGAACAACTTCGGTCGCGTGGCGTTTATGTACAAGCGATACGGTGTGTCGATGTACTACATGATGTTCAAGACGGCGCGGCAGATGGCAAAGCGCGAAGACCCGGAGGTTCAGCGTATTGCCTTCAAGCAACTTGCAGGTATCGCAGCCTCGGCTGCACTGATGTCCGGTGTCCGTGGCATCCCGATGTTTGGCACGGTGGCGATGCTCTACAACCTGTTACTGGTTGGGGATGATGAGGACGACTTCGAGACCCGCGTTCGTAAGTATTTGGGTGAGACCGCCTACGGGGGCCTAATTGATGCCTTCACCGGTTTGGCTGTCGGTAGCCGCATGGGCTTGAGTGATCTGCTTTTCCGCGACATGAGTATCAAAGAACACAGCAGCGTCTATCATCAACTGGCTGAGATGTTAGGTGGCCCGGTGGTGGGTGTGGGTATGCGAATGGAGCGTGGCGTCAAGCTCATTAACGAAGGTCACTATCAACGCGGCTTTGAACAGTTGATGCCCTCGGCGTTCTCCAGCTTCAGCAAAGTAGAACGCTTTGCCCGAGAGGGTGCGCTTACCCTGCGAGGCGATCCGGTTACGTCCGAGTTCAGCACCGGGCAACTTGTTGGGCAAGCTCTGGGGTTTGCACCGGCCAGCTACATATTTGAACTAGAGAAAAACACTGCCCAGAAGAAGATTGAGCGTGCGACCTCTGAGGAGCGTACCAAGCTGTTGCGCAACTACTACATAGCCCGTCGCAACGGAGACGACGATGGGGCAGCGCAGGTAATCGCCAAGATGGAGGACTTTAATCGGCGGCATCCCGGTGCCGGGATCAGTACGGAGACGCTACGCAACTCCATGGCGAAGCACATCAAAACCACGCGAGAGATGGTCAGTGGCATCTCCATCTCCAAGAACATGCGTGCAGAACTGGCAAAGCATCGCGCCGAGTTCGACGGCCCTGAAGACGAAGAAGACTAAAAAAGACCCCGGCACAAGGCCGGGGTAATACGTTTCACTAGGAGATAACGACAGGCAACTTGCTCTGTCCAAGAGATGTTATCACAGCATTCTCCAAAAGCGTACCCCCCAACGGCCCCCCTCTATGTGGGGTCGAAACACCACAGACCATTTACGTTCATCGGTAATCTGTAGTACTTGACGAACAAGTTCTACAGTGTTAACGCAAGGAACGAAGAACGAACATCCCGTCCCAATATTCTCCCAAGGAACTGCTACCCTTACGCCATCAGGCGCAAGATCACCGACTTTCAGCCTGTTTTTCCAAGAGCGCGGCGGTTGTCGCCATAGATTGTTCGGTCTCATCATTCATAAAACTTGAGCAGTCAATCGTCAGCACATCTGCCGGAGGCAGGTTCATGTGAGTGCCACGGCTCAAGCGCATCTTCTCTTTCTTCATATTGGTCGGTGCGGTTTTGAAAGAGTCAACCAGACCTGCATAGTTAATCTGATTTTTGGCGCACCAATCCTTGAGCGGCTTAGGCAGCAGGTACAAACGCTTAACGTCGTACTCATACCGCGCCACAAAGTTTATCCGTGGCACCGCTTCAGGATGAATCAGATGATCAAGCCCAGTATTGCCTTTACGAGCATCATCCGTAGATTTAATGCGCAGGATGTTGTTATAGTTTTCGGCGAGATAGTCTGTTAGCAATGAGTTGGACTCGCTTGCCATCTCCTTGGACGCCGCCTTGGCCTCTTTAAGCATTTTGATCGCCCATTGAGCAATCGGCGCAATCTCCCAGTTAATTAGCCCCGCACGCTTGCCAACCATCAAACCTGTGATGATGCGCGATACAAGCGCCGACCAAAACCTGTTTTCAGCAGTCAATTCGGCAGCGGCGTCAATTTTCTTTTGATTGACATTGGCTAACTCTTTAATGGCTTCTAAGTTGTTGAGTACGTACTGGATGTAAACAATTCCGGCGTGAGCGTAATGCTCTTTGATAGCGTTGCTAAATTGATCAGTTTCATCTTTACTGTTGAAGTAGATGCGCGTGGCTTTATGCTCTAGTATGCGTTGAACTTCGGCTTCAGGCATGCGCTTGTACAGACCAATCCGCTCAATCAACCCAGCGTTACCCGAGGATCCAAACAAAATCTTCCAGGGTTTGCCACGGATGCGCTCTACGTTGCTCTTGCCAGACATCCGGTTGCGTTGCATTCCGCTAGGAAGTTGATAGGCCCAGTCTGATAGTTCTTGCGGTTTGGTGTTGGTCAACTCGTCCATGTAGCAGGGTAGATTCTTGTAGATCTCAGCCCGGTTCATCTTAGAGTTAATCGTGTCACGCTCCTGAAGCATCAGCATGTCGGGGTCTCCCCAGACAGATGCACCTGCCAACATCGCCGTGGTTTTGCCTAGACCGGAGTCCTTGCTGTACACGTGGAATGCCGCCGCATTGATTACTTGAAAGTGCATCAATGGAGAGCCCAACGACAACCCAAAAATAAACTGATGCAGTTCAAAGCCCGGACGGTTAAAGAACTCCATAGTTTGCTTCCACCCTTCAAACGTCCCTCGGGGCGTAAAATAAGGAAACAACTGTGCTGTGGCAGTGGACGGAGAATTAACTTCAATTCGATCTTTAAAGATCTCCATGTTGCCCACGCAGAATGACGTGCCTGCTTCATTCGTCCAACCAAACTGTCGCTGCGCTTCGGTTGCTTCAGCCTTGTATTGCAACTCGTTTACCCATCTCATGGTGTAGTCCATTAGTTCTGCTACGTTCAACACTGTCACACCCTGCATGGCAAGGTGTTTTCTAAAGTCATCCTTGGAGCCGACTGCCGTAAGTGGCAGCGTGAACTCCCGCACCCCGTCTCGTGGCAGATGCAGCCGCATGACCAGAGCCTCACCCATGTCGAAATCTTTAAGCCGACGTACTACATACAGATCGTTGTGATAAACAAGTTTGTCTCTGGGCTCGTTATCTTCGTCATCACCTTTCTTGTGCAAGAAGATGCCACCGGCCTTTCCACGGAAATACGGTTGTGGGTACTTAGGAATCGTGTACTGAATCGGTTTGGCTTGAGGAATGTCCAAGGATTTCTGAACAACAATGTTGTCCTCTTCCTTGGCTTCCAAAATCTCACGCCCCAGACTGATGGGTGACTTAATCTTGCCCCAGTGTGTGCAGTTGGGACACACGCCCGGACGATAATCGTCAAACCTCTCGCACAGGTACGGTCCCTTGATCAACGCCGCCTTTTCTTCCGTAATATCGGTCGAATACTCGGGATGATTTGATGAGATCCTATGGATGGCCTTGCCACCGTCTACGCAAAACTTGGCAATTGATAACCCTGCACGCCACATCGGTTCAGGTATGTTGGCCTGATTAACAACAACTTCGTGCAGTTGGGCACACCCGTTACCTTCGGCGGTCTTGAGCAAGATAGTCTTAAATCGACTCGTATAACTGCCAGACAGCGCCTGCATCACCGAATCTTGTTCACGTGGTATGTACTTTTTAGATGCAGTCAGAACGTCGGTGTCATCCCCAAGCAAGTCTTTGAACGTGTCAAATTCCACAGGCACAGCCCAAGAACCCACAAGTAAGACGTCCTTGACAAGATCGTCTTTGTGATTGTGAGTACCCGGCATCCGCAGAACCCGTGCGGCATCAGCCGTCACGGCGGGGTCGCAGTGCAGATTATTTTGCTTGCAAGCACGCTTGAGCCGCTCAGCAACCGGTGTCCATGTTTCACGCGAAACCGGGCTGACCATTGGCCAGTAGGCGTGAATGCCTCTACCACTGTTAACCACAGTCGGTCGTGGTAGGCTGAGTTGTTTACAGAATCGACGCAAGGCGTCGAGCGCCTGTGCTTGTGTTGGGTATTCTTTACCCGTACCGCAGTCCAGATCCAAAAAGAAAGAGCGCATCGCGGTGACATTGGGTGCTTTACGCGACCCAGCTTCCGCAAACGTGCCCAGTGCAAAGTACGCATCAAACCCGTCGTCGTCCAGTTGACGGGCGGTGGTCACTACGGCATCAATGTTGTCGTAGAACTTCTGTACCTTACGACCATCGGAAATCCTCGCTGCATATACGCAGTAATACCCTCCATCGCCAAGGATGGTCTCCAAAAATGCTTTTGTGTCCATGACCGCCGTTGGATGGGATGAAGGAAAGGGGGAACGAAGTCCCCCTCCAAAAAAAGTTTAGTCGTCCCATTCATCCACTACGGCGGATAGATCCGTCTTTTCGTTCTGTGTCGGAGCGGCAGCAATTTTCTTCACTACCTTCTTCGGCTCAACCACTGGCTCTTCGACTTCCTCAGCCACCACTTTCTTAGCTGTAACTTCAGGCTTTGGTGCGGGAGACGGTTTGTTTTCAATCTTTGGTGCCGGGATCACGCCATCCATCTGCGACACATTCATGGTGATGGCACGGATAGTGTCGTCGTGCTTCTGCATATCCACGGCGATCTGCAACTCATGCTCTTCCAACTCACGCACGGGCTTGAACACCAACTTCGGCGTAGGACTTGCAGTGTCGAATCGCATCTCAGTGATGATGCTGATGGCCGGGGTGTTGTACGCTTTGAGATGGCGACCGTAGGCTTGTAGCGGCATTTTCTTACCGTCTGCGTCTCCAAACACTGAGGTGGAGGGTAGCGTAACTTGATACACCTCACGCTTATTTAGTTCACCGTCGAGCATCACAGCAATACGCTGTTGAAAACGGCAGGCGCGAGTCTCGCCCTGACCGGAGCCTTTGATATGCTGAGGGCAGTCCTTGCAGAACTGAGCCTGACGCTGCTCAACGGGCACAGCCGAGTCGGGGCGTTGCGTATCAGAAGACCAGCAGGTGGGCTTGGTAACTTCACCTTCAGTGTAAGTTCCGGCGAAGAACATACGCGACACAGGTGCAGCGTTGATAAGCACCACGTTGATGGCGCGATCTTCAGAAACACGTACTTCTTTGCCGCCCACGATCTCACGAAACACGCCGCCCTTGATGCTGATGCGACGATTGCTACCACCGGCACCGCCTGCGATGGTTGAGGTCAAGTTGTCTTCAACATCGCCAAGGATGGCGAGGGCTTTGGAGGGCTTACCAAACAGAGTCATTGCAGTCATTTGTTTTCTCCTAGTCAGAGGTCAGTGTCAGGGTGAACGAAATCCAGTTCCATTTGTGCAGGGCTGCTCTTGTCGATTGCACTGCTTTTAGATTTGGTCAATGCTTCAACCACTTTGGACAACTGGAACCGATAAGTGTTGCCCAACTTCATGTAAGTTTCTCGTGGGATGTACCCTTGCCGCAGCCACGCTCGAACGGTGGAGACAGACACCGTAAAGTGTTTCGCCACGTCTTCAATCGGGATGAACGGCTCCTTCTGCTCCGGCTGCGTCATTACTTCCTCCTTACCGTGATGGTGTACTCGCTGTCCACGTTCAGCCCCGGTGGCAGCAGATCGGGGTTCTCTTCCAAGAACTCTTTCATGTTGGCCTGATGGATTCGCTCGTGCAGAAGTTCTGGCACCTGCTTCTCCACGATGAACTTGCGCATTGAGTCCCAGTCGTTTGTCCAGTAGTTAACTTTGACGGTGCGATAGAACAGCCCTTCCGTGGTGCGTACGCTCTCCACGTTGTTGTCTTTGCAGTGCTGCAAGAGGGCCGACTTAACCGTGACCATCTTTTTTTTAAGTGCTTCCTCCTCAGCCTCGTAGGCTTGACGCTTGACTGTGAGGGCGGCATACATCTTGAGATAGACCCGTACCAGTTTTTCTACGGGCACCTTTACTTTGGCGTCTTCCATCGTTATCCCCTTGTTGTTGGAATCTGTACTGTAATGCCAATTGGTGGGCTATGCAAGCAAGTCTTTGTAAAGATCGACAATTTTTGTGTGAACGTCAATTTTATTATCTAGTAAGTTGTAAATGTGTTGTTCAACACCCGAGCCCGCGAGCTGAACGACTGTTGATGGATGGCGTTGGCCTGATCGATGGACTCTGGCGTTAGCCTGGGCGTAGGTCTCCAAACTGCTCGTTGGCCCCCACCACACGACCGTGTTTGCTGCCGTCAACGTCACGCCGTGCGCGGCGGCTTGCGGCTGAATCACCAACACTCTTGGGGCACTACTATCAATTTGAAAACGGTTGAAGATGTCCGTACGCTTGTTTACTGAGACCTCCCCATGGATCACCTCGGTGGGTATGCCATCGGCGTTCAGCTTGTCAACCAAGATCTTAATGACGTGCTTGAAAGGGACGAAGATCAAGACCTTCTGACTGGCCTCGTCAATCACCTCCTTCAGCACGGCGTATCGCTTGCTGATGTCGAACTCCAGGGTCTCCCCCGTGTCGGAGTACACGGCACCACATGAGATCTGTAAGAGCTTGTTCATGTTGACGGCTGCGTTAACCGACGTGATTTCTTCACCCGCAGCCTGCACTATCATTTTGTTTTTAAGCATGTTGTAGTACCGCTCCTGCTGCTTAGTCAGTTCAACCTTGCGCTTGACGTAGGTCATCTCCGGCAAATCTAAGCACTCGTCTTTGGTGTAGCGGATGGCGGGTTGCAAGGCGTTGAACACCGTCTGGGTAGCGTTCTCCTTGGGCACCCATCGGAAGTTGGTAACCTTGAACATCACCATGTCCCGGTAGGAAGAGAAGTATCGTGGTACCGCGTTCGGATTGATCAGCTTTGCCAAGCCGTAGGCGTCCAGGGGGGACTGTGCCGCCGGGGTGCCTGTCATCATCCACAGCCACATGTCAGGCTTGAGTAAGGAGAAAAGTGTCTTCCACCGTTTGGTCTGCACGTTCTTGTAGGCGTTGGCCTCGTCCACCACGATCAGGTCGAAGTCGGCCTTGATGATGTCGTCAAGCACGATTTCTACGCCGTCGTAGTTGATGATGACGTACTCGGCATCGCCGTTGATAATCTCTCGGCGTTTGACCGCGCCGCCGTAAGCGATGTCCACGCTGCGGTGGATGGCAAACTTGAACAGGTCTGCACGCCACGCACTATCCATGATGGACAACGGGCAGATCACCAACACGCGCTTAATGCGGCGTTGTTTAAGAAGATAGTCGGAGGCCCAGATCACCGAGCCCGTCTTGCCGGTGCCTTGCTCGTTCAGACAGAAGGCACGCTTGTGCAGCGTAAGAAACGCAGCCGTGATGCGCTGATGATCAAACGGTTTGTGTCGCCCTGGCCAGTCGTAGTGCCCAAGAATGGGCGAGGGCACGTTTCTGATCTTGAGATTTTTAAGCACCTGGGCCTCGTCCAGGCCCCACTTCACCAACACCTGATTGTTGGGAAGTTCTTTACTTTTAGGTATTATCGTGGTGACCCGTTGCGGATTACGCAGGGTCAGCAGCAGTGCTTTGTTGTCGATGATGTCCAACCACTCTCTCCACGGACAAACGGAACTGGGACGAAGTGGTTTCCCACATCGTCCCGGTCTAGTGTTGAACGCTCAATCTAGCCTATCGCACGATGCGCGTCAAGCGGATTTTTACTTCTTCTTGGCCTGCCCGTTACGGGCGCGATTCTTGGACGGTGCCTCAAGAAAGTAACCATCCTTGTTGCTTCCACCCTTGGCAAGAGACGCTTTGTGGGAGACATCTTTCCCGGCACGACTGATGCCCTTCTTGTCCATGGCTCTACGCGCACGCTGACGCTCCAGCTTTGCAGGGATCTCGCCTCGCTTCAGTTGCATCTCGTACTCGTGTTTGTAGTCCCGGTCTTTCTCGGGGTGTTTGTATGGCATTACTCGTTTCTCCCGTTATGGGGGCAACTCAATACTACACAATGTTTGCGGCACAAGCCACTGGGTCGTGGATTCCAAACGCCCGAGGCATATGCGGCCTTCATCCGGTCGTGATTGCGCAGCCACTTCTGCCACAGGGCGGGTGCCTGTTTCAAGGTGTAGTTGGCCTTGGGAAAGACGTTGGCAATTACAAACAGTAGCCCTGCCTTAACACGTTGTATCTCAGGGAAGTGTTTGAAGACGGCCAGTGCCATCAACTCTAACTGCCCTGTGTCGGCATATTTGGCACTTTTACCAGTTTTGTAGTCAAGCACCCTGGCTTCTTTCTTGGCGTTGTCAATGATGAGCAAGTCGGCGATGCCACGAAACCAGACGTTAGGATCCCTAAACCCGCAGGGTTCTAAATTCTCCGTTAGCCCCATTTCGTACTCGCAGTGCTTGTCACCGGGGATCTTCTTGAGGCTATCTAATGCACCCTTAACGAACTTGAACGCTTCGGGCAGTTGCCGATCTTCCTTGATGTAAAACTCCGCAGCCTCATGAAACCGTGTGCCGTAAAGCATGGCCTCAGATGTCGGCTCTTTAAAATCTTTAGCTACCCGCAAATGGTAATACTTTTTTGGACATTGCTCAAAAAGTTTGATGCCGCTGTACGACCACGGTGAACTCATCACCGATCCTTGTCCTGCATCACCAACAAGGCGGCGTGCGCCTCCGCTGCCCACTTAATTGTCTTTAGCGCATGTTCGCGTGCTTCGCACCAGTTTTTTTCCAATGCTGAGTTGTGCATTTCACGTAGTGCCTTTTCAGCCATCATGGCTGGGTACGCATAGTCAATAACTTTAACAGTCTCCATAACTTTTCCCCATTCCAGATTCACAGTTGACGGGCAAACCCTGCGCCCATTCGGGTGTCCAACGCATGCAGTCCTCAATAAACATTTGAGCCTCGTGAGCCTCACGTTCTGGAACAACTGATGCGATAGCATCGTGTACCGTCATCACTACGGGGTACCGTTTGACAATCCTGAGCATCTGTTCGGCGATGATGCACCGGGCAATAGCTTGACAGACATTCTCGATGACCTTGCCCCCGTATATGCGGGTGCGGCCCTTGCGAGTTTGATAGTGAAACTCTACGCCCTTCTCTCCCTCACTGAACCGTAGGTCGTCATAGCGCATTAGCAAACCCGAGGGCAGCTTGATGGCGCTTTCCGTGGAAACAATCTCAAGGCTGCCGGGACGTCCTAACTGTGCATGATCACCTCGTGACATGTTGACCAGTGCGTTCTGAGCTTGCCGCCACAACCGCACAATGGAGGCGTTGGTTCTGCGATAGATGTCGATAATGCGACGGCACTCTTCCAACTCAACCTCCATGCCCATGCTCTTCAACTGCGCTTGGAACTTCGCCGCCCCCATGCCGTAGCCTGCACCAAGCACCGTGGTCTTACCGATAAACCGTTCGGATTTTGTGATCTCGTCCTCGGGTTTGCCATAGATAACGGACGCCATCTTCTTGTAAACATCTTTATTACCGGCAAACGCCTCCATCAAATCATCTTGTTCTGCCAACCATGCAAGCACGCGGGCTTCAATCTGTGAAGAGTCGGCATCGATGATGACGTGCCCCTCGGGCGCGAGGATGGCGCTCTTTAACTTGTTTGCATTCTCTCCACGACTCGGGAGATTCTGCATGTTGATCTTGTCGTCCCCTCCCCACCGTCCGGTGTGTGCGGCGTAGTAGCGGATAGGTACGGGCAGAGTGCCACGTTTGGCAATGTCGATGAACCGCTGCGTACGTGTTTCTTCCAAGGTGGACTTGGTGCCCAATCGTGCAGCCACTAATGCTTGCACTCTCACATCAGGATGAGATGCAAAAGCTGTAAACGCTTCGTCGTTCTTGGCCAATGCCAGTGTTTCTTTACCCGTAGTCAGGCTGATCTTCGTTGGAGGCTCTACGCCAAAAGATCGTAGTAGTTCAGCGAACTTTTGATTACTCATCAGTTCATCCCTATCCACGCCGCTACTTATCAGTAAAGTTTCCTTCTTGGCTTTGGTCTCGACCAAATGCTGCTCCAATAAAGGCAGATTCAGTTCCAACTTGGGTTCCACGAACATACGCAACGTCAGATCGATGACCTTGAGTTCTTGCTTCGGAAACTTGCGCACCATACGGTTGAACAGTTTGTACGTGAGTTCCACGTCGTTGATGCAGTAGTCGCCGTAGCGAGACAGTTCCGCATCCGTGAAGTCTTTGCGGCACTTGCCGATAGCGTTCAGAACCTCCGTGCCTTTCTCGCCCAGGTTGTAAAGTTCGGCAAATGCTTTGAGAGAGCCACTTACCTCAACGCCATGTAAAGCACGCCCCATGCACAGAGTATCAAGCCACACGCGAGGACGAATGCCAAACCTCCAAGAGAGAATAGCGCCGTCGAACATGGTGTTATGCGCCAAAACCATGGCGTTTTCCCATTTGAACGATCCATGCAGCCACTTCTTTACGTCTTCGTGTGCACCGCTTGCCCACTCGGTGCCCCCGTCGTTGACCTTGATGCCAACACCGATGACTTCAAACAAATCACTGCGAACATATTCCTCGGTGGTTAGCTTTGATAAAGAAAAATCCTTGTCGTAATAAGTTTCAAAGTCAAGCGTGATCAGATCCATTGGCACATGCTTTCTCCTGTTCTGTTTCCCTTGTGTCGCCAGCGGCTGAGGTACTTGACGGCGTTGCCGTCCAAGTAGCCAAGATTCCAATCAACGATGACATCCCAAGTTTCGTACTTGTAGTCTTTGTAGTGCGAGCCCCCAGTCTGATGATCGTTTGCTCGCCCTTGTACTGGCTGTTGGTTGGATAGCGTAAGTCCTGAGATGTCCCCAAGGTGGTGAACCGATGTTTTGATGAGCATTCATATCTCCTTCGCTTCATGCCATCTCTGGTTGTTCGTGTTTCAATTATTCGGGCTGCTGCTCCGCATTCCGGGCATTGACTCACAGAGCACCCCCCATCCATATGAACAACATAAACAAACAAATTATCACCAACACCTTGAGCAGGCCCCCGAGGAACCAACCCAGGGTGTCGATGTCGTCTTCTTCGTAACGGTGCACTGCCTTTATTCAGGGATGGGATAAACCAACACCTCCGGGGTGTACAGCTTGGATGTGGGTTTGCCTTCGCAAAACAACTGAATGGCACGCTGAACCTTCTTCGTGGTTGTCACACGCTCGCTACCCATCCATGCACCGCCACCTGTGGAAATCAAATACTCACGTAGTCGGATAGCGGCGTTCTCGTAATTACCCGTAATCTCACCACTGTACATAATCTCGGCAAAACGCCTGATTTTTTCTCTAGGCTCACCGGCTTGTATCGCGCAGAAGTAAGACGCCACAATTCCAGAGTTGGTTAAGTTGCGCTTCTTTTTAGGAACCATAGTCATCACGCTACTCAAGTCGTCACCGTAACGCACGGCGTAGTCCACAATTTGAGGCACTGACCTGGGTAACGTGTTGTCGCCCATGCGACCCAATACAAATCGCACCATTGCTACGATATTGCGATCAATCCAGTCAGGGCCACCGCCGATACGAATAGCGTCATGCGTGAGGCGCGGTGCGTTTTGATCAATTATTTGCCCAGCGTGTCGAGGAAGGCCATGTGTGATAACAAACTTCACAGGTATGTCAGCACGTATCACCGCATGCAGCCGATGCTGACCATCAGCCAAGGTACCATCCTCGTAGAAAGCTAGGCCCTGATGAGTTGTTTCAAACCGACCATCCTTTATGTCCCGTGTGTACTTGGCAATAATCTCATCCCGTAGGTGACGATTGATGCTATTTTTTTTGAGCCACGTGCGTGCAGTGGCGGGAGTGACGTTAATAATGCTTATGTGCAGAGCCATGATGAAATCTCCTAGTTAAAAAGGTGCCTCGGGGTGTTGGTTGTGAGGCTTGGGTTTATGTTGCTTCTTCATCTTATATGGCTGACCCTTGTAGGTCGGAAAAGGCCAGCTCTTCGGAGGCTGTTCTAGTGCAGCCCTGATTTCTTTTGCACGTACGTGGCGAGTAGCCATTTGTTCCCCAATCGATAAACTGCCCGCGCCCACTCACGTTGATTGCGCCGGTTGACTTCTCTGGGTGTGTAGCCCCCGTCCCACAGACGCCGTGCCATCTTCAACAGCTTTGCGTTCATTCGTATCCTTTCAGTAGTTCGAGAACTGTGTCTACGTTGTTTTCGTTAATCACCAGGGCAAAACCAACGGCCTTCTGGATGTCATCAAGATTTTTTTGTTGCATTGTTGTTGGTTTGTTACTACCTGCCTTGCACTCAATGCCAAAGAACCGGCCCTTGTAGCAACCCACAATGTCAGGCACTCCGCTCTTGCCATACCCGCCCGTGGCAGGGAAGAAGTAGTAAGCACCCATGGCCTTGAGTCGTGCAACAACAGCCTTCTTGACTTTGCTTTCAGGTGTCATTGCCATGATGTAAACCACCCTTTCACACGTTGCGCCAAAGTTGGCTTGACATAGATGATGGATGCGTGCGCAGCGTGCACGTGTTGTGCCGGGGTGATCTGGATCACTGCCTTTTCTGGGGAACTACTATCTTCTTTGAGCAAAGCCTTGCGCGGACGACCACGCTTCTTCGGCGTAGCCTCGCGCAAAAGCGGCTTCCATCCGGGGCCGAGGGGCGCTGCCTTTTTCCTGTCTAGATACCGCACCGTGTGTACACGCTGCACATCACACTTGAGTCGGCGTGCAACCTCAAAAGGCTCGTAGCCCTTGTCCAACATGCGTCGGATCTTTGCGGCCAATGTCATTTTTTTAGCCATCGTTTTCTCCCAGTTGTTTTCAAACCAAGTTAGGGAATCCCTAACATTTGTCACGGACGTGACTCCTCCTCAGAGGTGCACTTCGGGCTGTAGACCCAAAAGACACCCGCCGATATGCGACGCCCGACATCCGCAACATGCGGCGTCGGCTTGATCCGGTGATCAACCATCATCAGTATGGCAAGACGCTCCTGTACCCAGTTGGGTAGAGCATCGACACCATCGTAATCGCCTTCGCGGATGTCGTCAATATCTGGAAACGCAAAACACAGGACGTTTACTGACCCATCCTGATTCAACGTGACACGAAATGTTTCTGTATCTGGTCGTGCGGGTAGATCGAGATCATCCTCTGCCATGTGCGCGGTGTATCCACGTGAGTAAGCGAACGCTGCACCACACTCAATCAGATCTACCACCTTGTATAACTCCTTGGACAACTCACCTACGCTGTTTTGCAGTGCACCGAGTTTGACGCTCAAGTCACGGATGTGTACGCTTGTCATCACACGCGCTCTACGTAAAAGGTTGTCTCAGTTGCACGCATGCCAACATCGGACACACGGGTGCCCACGTCCACCATGGACAGCACAGCCATCTTCCCGGTCAACTCCTCGGGCATGGTTTCGGCAGTGAAAGTCTGAGGGTCGTGCATCACGGGCGGCGACTTGTGTACGTCGAACATCTCAATAACATTAAAGTGTTGTACGTCCTTACGTGTTAGCACAGTGACGAACCACCCATGGCGGACTTTTGATATGTGTTCTTTCTGCATGACCCGGGCACCCACGTACGCCTGCACTTGCTGCTTCAATTCGACAGACAGAAACTCATGCCCACTTTCTAGCAGGTGCACCAACTCCCTCATCAAGTCCGTGTTTTTACGAACCTCCGATACGGTGTTGTGTACTGCGACGTTAAAGTTTGCTGTCTCATTCTGAACTGCGCTTGTGAAAAAATCGAGCTTTACCTGCGCAGTCTCTTGCGGTGCGTAGGGGCGCATCACCGACCTGGCGTTTTTGACAGCGCGGCCCACGTCGGCAGACATCAACATGCAGTGCTGCGCGTTATCGGTGTTGTATTTGCGGTTTTGGATCAGGCGTGAATAGATGCCATAGGTCGGATCGTCACTGGCGTGGGCCGTGGTGGCGTAATTTTTGTACCCAATGCGCATCAGGGCATACGGCTGCTCAGGCAAATAGACCCACAACTCACACAGCAGGGAGTAGCTGCCGCTACTACCAAACATAGCGCCGTCTGGATTGCTCTTCACCACAGTTATACGACGGCTGGCGCAGTCCTGCCGCATACCGAACTTGATGCGGTGATTGGCCGCACGCAACTCATCACACAGCAGGGCCAGCTTGGGCTCCACAGGGATGCCGTCATACCTCGCCGCATGGAAAAAGATATCGCGGTCTGAGATGTCAGTTTTGATTAAACGGATGCGCTTCACCTCTTCCTGCAACCTGCGCAGGTATTTCTCCGTGTCGCTTTGAATGTAATCGACCTGCGCTGCGGAATGTTTGAAGATGGGATTGAATTTGATGGTGGCAAGAATGCCCATGATCTTCTCCTAGTTTGTTAGGGATTCCCTAACTCGTTGCGTTGTTGAGTTGTTGAGTTGTTGGGTTGGGGGGACAGGTAGATTCCACGCCCCCCTCGCGGTTGGAGGGCGGTGCAAAGTGTTTGGCTTACTGCCAGGGCTAGGTACACCGTGCACCGTCACGACAGGGTTGCATCTACCGGGCGCTGCTGTCGTGACCATGAATCACCTAGCCTCAGTCTTTGACGTGCACCGTGGTACCCACGGGTGCCGTGTCGTTGTTTGCACCGACAATGCACCACAGTACCGGGCAAGGCCACGTGCCCCATGACCCGCCGAGATACCCGTCAGTCAAGACCACCACAGCTTGCGGCTTCACACCGTACTCAGCCATGTAACTTGTTACACATTCCACGCTCGTACCACCTCCGCCCGCAGGCTTGGTTGATTGCACGATGTTGTCCACCTCACTGTCCACGTACGTCTCGTCACGGCACACACGGGTATCCCAGTACAGCAGGCGCACCTTGTCGGGCTTGACCGTATCGCAGATGCCCTTGACCTCACCGAGGAACTGAGACAACTCTTGTGCACCGATAGAGCCTGACGTGTCAATGGCAAGCACCAACTCGCCGACCTTCTCGCTCACACCTGATGGCATGTAGATACCCGAGGACACAAACCTGCGGTTGGGTCGCTTCCATGTTGAGAACTCATTGCCTGCGCACGTGGTCGTCACGAACTCACGCAGCACCTCACGCCAGTCAATTTTGGTCTTGAGCAATTCTTCCAAGTCGCGCAAGCCACCGGATCCCAACTTACCTGCGGCCAACACACCCTGACGCACGGCCTCGTCGATGTCACGCCCCAACTCTTTCTTCTCTTCGTCGCTCATGCTCTGCGCACCCTCCCAGTCGTGGGAGTCGAGACCACCGTCCATGTTGCCCTCACCCTCACCGGGGCGACCTGCGCCGCCCCCACTCTCACCCTCACATTGCCCATCCTCGTTCTGCGGCTGCTCAGGCATGGCGTGATACACCTGAGCCGTGTCCATACCCACGTACTGTTGGTCGATCACGCCGATGGGTTTGCCTGTCTTTTTATCTTTAGGCATGACAGCAAAGCCGTCCGCGTTCTCGGCGGTGATCTTCAAGTTGATCACATGGTCACAGGCGATGTTGGCCTTGCGTGCGTTGGCGTCATACAGATGTTTCCACGTGGTCAGGTGGCGATAGAGCTTGTGATAGCACTCGTGCAGCACGACGAAGCGCAACTCTGCATCGTTGAGTGAGTCCACAAACGCACGGCCATACTTTTCATCTCTCCCGTTGGTGCATGCGGTCGGGATCTTGTCCGACACGGTGCGGTTGCCGAGCATGAGGATGCCTGCCAGTGCCACGTACTTGGGGTTGCCGATGATGTCAATGACTGCCTTTTGCAGTCGCTGTTCAGCGGTCAGTTGTTTGCCGATCATGAGCATGATGTTTCCTTATTTAATTTGCCATGTGATGCGGTCGTTGATTGCACGTCGCCGTTGCCAGTACGGCAGGGCGTACGGTACGTTTGTCTCTATGCAAATCAAGCGACCCTTCAAAAACACATACATGTGCATTGCTCTCTCCTTACTTCTTATCAGCCGTGAACATGTAGTTGTTGGCCATGGCCCACTGCGTGAACTTCTTGTTGGTCATCACAGCCTTCTGCTTGTCGGCAGGGAACTTGTTGCCACGCACGCCATTGGCGAACATGCCTTGAGCTTCCTTGTCGAGTCTTTGCATGTAGTCCATCCACGGATCCATCCAAGTCGCGTCGATGATGGAAAGGGTGCGATACACCACCATGCACACAGCAGCGGGGCTGTCGGGCACCTTGGCATGGAGCGGATCCTTCTTGAGGTCGTCGAGCTTTGGCAGTTGATCCGCTAACTTTACGTGTGCTGTCAGATCCATGGCGCCACGCTCACCCACCGTGCCCATGAGTAAACCTGTTAGGGTCTGATCGTCGTACTGATCGCGCACCTTGAGCCAGTCGCTTGCCGCTTCCAACGAACGGGGCGTGACGAAGGCAGCGCGTTGCTGCTTGGGGTGATAGATATACGGGTTGTCGTCCGGGTTGGGCACGTCGTCGAATGACTGGAACAGTTGCGGGTTGTCCTTGCACCATCCGAGCAACGTGTGATCGATGCCGTTGGCGATACCCCACTCGATCCACTCCAAGTTGGTCGGCTTGCGTGAGGTGACAATCGACATGCGGTTGCGTGCATGCGGTGGCAGCAGGTCACCCACACCCTCGGCCCCAAGGTTGGTCGTGGCAAACACGATGCTGTCCTCGTGGAGGGTGTAAGAACCCATCTTGCGTTCAAGCATGAGTCGCAGCATGGCGTTCTTCACACTTGGATTAGCCTTGCCGTACTCGTCCACCATCAGGAGAATGGGCTTGCCCAGGTGCACGCCGAGTTCCTCGTTGGTCACGTAACGCACGCACCCTTGGTTGTCGATGGTCTGCAACTGCGGGATGGTGATGTCCCCTAAATCCTTGGTAGTGCAATCGAAATAGCACATCGTGTGTTTCGGCAGCAGCTTGCCCAGGGCTTTCAGCAGAGATGACTTGCCCGTACCCATGTGTCCCTGCATGAGGACGGTTCGCTTGTTACCACCGGCCAGGATGGCAGCGGTGATCTGATCGAGGGACAGGGCGTAGAGAGAAGTTGCGGTTGTCATGGTCGTTTTTCCTAGTGATGGTTGTGATGGTTGTGATGGTTGTGATGGTTGTTTCAACACTTACTTCTAAAATTGATGCCAGGGTTGCGTGGTTAGGGACTCCCTAACTTGTTACCACCCCAGTCCCAGACTGTCGATGGTCTTGCGCACTGCGTCCATCTGCTGCTTGGTTTGTGATCGCAGGTACGCATCCTCACGCAGGGCCTCGGGTGTCACGCCCTCAAGCGCCTGCTCTAGGTCGGCGGCTGCCTTGGTCATGGTCGGGTCGCTCGTGACGTTGAAGTCGTTGAGCATGACCACCATGTCCTTGACGTTGCTGACCAGAGAGTCGCGGAATATCTTCTTGTTGGTGTCGTCGCCGTAGTCCAGCCGCTCACTCATCTTGCTGATCGCCTCGTAGGTGCGCTGCCACACATCACCCATGGCGGTCTTGAGTTGATCGCTGTAGAACTTCTCATACTGACCGCGCAGTGCCTCGGCTGCCTCGTTGCCCACGTCCAGCCGCCAGTCGCCTGCCTCGGGCACGGGCATGGCTGCAAACCGGAAGCGGAACTTGTTACGCAGTGTTTCGGCTGTTGGGTACTCGTCGGCGTTGAACAGGGAGCCGAGCTTGAGTTGGGCGTTCTGGATCTCCCAGTCGTACGCTTGCAGGAAGTTGTCAGTCAGACGGAAGAACTCCTGCTGCAAGGCGCTCATCTCCTTCTCGTACCCGGCGCGGGTCTCGTTGCCCAGGTATGCACGGGTCGTGCACAGGCGCAGTCCCAGGTCTGACCAGGGTGTGGTCATGGCGTAGTGGATGTTGCGTGCGTTGGCTGCAAACTTCTGCACTGCATCCAGTTCGGCGCAGTCGCCAAGGAGCTTCTTCGATACGTTGGCCACGCCCTTGGCGGCGTTGTTCTGGTTAACAACTTCCTGTGAGGCTCGCTTGTCGAGCTTTCGTCCCGTCCACGTGGAGATGGACAGGTCAATCAGCACCGCTGAGGATGCGATGGACGGGGCCGAGAAGATCGGCGCTGTGGTGGTCATGTGGATCTGCATGGTTCTCTCCTTGAGTTGTTAGGGAATCCCTAACTGGGTTGATGTTTACTCTGCACTGCCCCGTCCAACAAGCCTTCGGCTTGAAGTCGCACTTCAAGGGCATAAAGGAAATCGTTAAGCACCTTTGGGCATTCGTCGCTTTCGCGCTGAATGCCGTTCACGAATAACATCGTGCTCATGGACTCTACAAAATAGAGCGCATCTTCTGCGCTGCCATGAAAGCCAAGAAATTTTTCGGTCACACTCATAGGTTTCATGATTTGTTCCTTTCTAAGGTGATGGGAAAGACCGACACTTGTCGGTCATTTGACTTGAATACCGTGCTGGAACCCAAACCCAGGCCTGGGTTGTCGGGTCGCTTTCTGACCCAACACCTATAGTCTATCACAGAACAATACAAAAGTCAAGCGTTGTGTAGTTGAGTTGACTATCTGTCACCACGGCCTCCAAACAAGCAGGTCTAGTAATAATATCACAATCGCAAACAGATAGACAATTAGCCACGTGAGCATGCTCACGCCTGCTTCAATACGTTCTTCGGTCTTGCTCACTTGTTGTCCTCCAGTTGTTCAATCAAAAAAGTATCCGTTCAGATACTCACCTCGGGCGGCGAGTCCTGCGGTGCCCCAGTCCGCGATGGTGCGCATGGCCCCGGCTGTCATGGGCAGTATGTTGGCTTCTAAGGGGTGTGACTGGTTGCGATGTTTAGATGTGGTGACGCTGTACTTACCTGTGTTCTCGTACCACTGCACCTTGCCGTCCTCGGGCAACCACTCTGCGATAAACAGGGGCCAGTGAGAGCCATATGAGTAGACGACGTAGCGATGAGTGTGGCAATTACCACACGCGAGATAGATACGGGCAAACAAGTTATTACCATCGAAGGGCTCTCGGCGTTGTATGTACTGGCGTGCGTTGGCGTTTGCTGTAATGATGGGTTTCATGGTTTTCCTTTGTTGTTTAGATCATGCCGCACCGAGGGCACGAGGGCCAACAGCCGGGATACTCTGGTTCTGGCGGTTCGGTGCAGCCGCAGACACACCTGTACTGGGGCTTTTCTTGGACGAACTCAACCGTCCACTCGCCGTAGCTGTGGGTGTAGTCGCTTTCCAACTCCTTCCACGCTTTGTCTTCAGCCTCCTCGGGTGAGTTAGCCTCCACTGTGTAGAGGACATAGCTTTCACGTTTTAACTCCACTTCGTACTTTTTCATTTCGTCTCTCCTTTCATCAGGTCTTTCTCTTCAAACACATCCCTGTAGAAGATGCGTGCGTAGTTGCGGTCAGGACTTTCGTCAGGAAACTCTTGACGCGCATAAATTTCTGCGGCCATCTTGGTGCTGAACAATATGGGCATGGGCAAGTCAGCGTCTGCGCCCTGTACATACCAAACTTCTTTCATTTCTTCTCCTTTGTTGTTAGGGAATCCCTAACTTGTTACCTTACGCTCTTCACGTTGATGCCCACGGCAGCTTCACGTGCGTACTCGGCGGTGAAGAACATGGCACCTTGCTTGTGGGGTGTGAGTACGCACCAACTTCTGCGCTCCTCACGGGCGGCATCCTCGCCGCACATCAGGCAGATGGTGTAACCGGCATCGCGTCGGCCAGGGGAGAACGTGTCTCCGCACCGGGTGCAGATGGGTTTGATCTTGCGGGTTTTGCGCATGGTGGATTCTCCTTAGTAGTCGTAGCGGCGCAGCGTCAAGCGGTGACTGATCTCGCGCCCCCAGTCATAGGCTTCTTGCAGGGTGCGGTCGGCGTAATGAGTGGTACAGGAGAAGCGAAACTCTCGCACGCCGTTCAGGAAGGCTAGGATGGTTTTCATGGTGTGATCCTTTCACGTGTTGAGTTAGGGAATCCCTAACCGGCAGGGCGACATTGCCCGAAGTCAGCGGGTAAACCCTGTGATGCAACATACTGCATACAATACCCAACTGACTAAGTGTCAGTATATCACAGAATTTATCGAATGTCAAGCGTTAGTAAAGTTTGTTAGTAGATTGTGTTGTAAATATAATGTTCGTGAACTGTTCTGGATGGGGGGGTTGCAAGTGCTTGATTTGTAAAAAAAGTTCGAAAGTAGATTTGTAGGGGCAAAAAAAGGGGGTGTCTAAACTTTTTAGCGCAAACGTGAAAAAAGCGAACAGTGCGGTGTTCGTCTTCAAAGCATCGGGAAAAAATTTTTCGGAGACCCCTCCTTCTTTTTAAAAAACGAACAGTATGATTACTATTACTTTTAGATAGGATATTGCAAAATTTCATAGGCAAAATCTAACACTTCTGAGTAGATGCCGAAGCCACAGCATATAAAACTATAATGTACGCACGCATGCGAACAGTATGGGGTATTGTTCGAACATTTGCCGCTACTGTATGAAAATTCAACACGTGTTAAGTGTTTAGCCACGTGTTAAAAACGAACAGTTCAATGCGGCTAAAAACGAACAGTCGAACAAAACCAAAAACGAACAGTCGAACACGACGCTTTCAGAACAGTTCGAACAGTTAGGGATTCCCTAACGCTGCGTGGCGCGGGGCTCGCCGCTGCTGCGGCACTACTATCACAGGGCTTACCCGCATGAGTTAAGTATTCCCTAACTTGTTTTGCTGTGTGTGATCTCGTGACAGTACTGGTATGGTAGGCATACCGCACGCCGCATGCGCGGGGGCTCGCCGCTGCTTGGGTACTACTATCAAACCCTCCAACGGATTGGAGGGTGCAAATTCAAGACAAAAAAAAGCCCCGGCTTTCGCCGGGGCCATGGGGTTACTTGTCAGCCGGTGCCGTGATACGTGCTACAGCCGATTCAAGGTCCTTGATAAAGGCCGGAAGGTCCTTCACCGATGCACCCTCGGCCTTTTGGGCCTGGGCGATCACAGTGCTTAGGGTCTTGCGCCACTGCGCGGCTTTGTCACCCGTGGAACCCTCACCTTCGCCCTCGGCCTTAGCCTCAGCCTCAGCAAGTCGGCGCTCCAGGCCCTTGCGGTAGTCCTTGATCTTGCTGGCGATCTGCTGCTGCCAATACTTGCGGTTCTCGCGGCACTTGCTGTCCCGGTTCAGCTTGGCCTGATCCTCGCCCACTGTCTTAAGGGCCTTGGCCTCACCCGTGAGCATGGCCTGGGCCGCTGCACTGAAACCCGCCACAACGGCGTGGCACACCGAATCGTAGAAGGTACGGTCGGCACCCTTGGTAGGGGCCACGAGCATTTCCGGGGTGATGCCCTCAGCCTGCATCACGTCCAGGGTCTTACCGCGCGTTTTGCCTCTCTTTACGTCCACTTGGACGTCACTGGTGATAGCGGAAGCAACCGCGCTAGAGATTACATTGGTTTTCATGGTATGCCCTTTCTAGACATAATCGGCACACAATCAATATGTTGTGTGAACCGATGAGTAGACTGTAAGACGTTATGACGTGATACGCAAGGGAAACGCACGGCCTGACACAATCCGATAGGTTCAGGTTAGGGATTCCCTAACGGCCTGAGGTACGCAAGGCCGAATCCGCCGGACAGCGACCCCACCGTATCCCGGCCCCCCCT
>Ga0208048_1000304_pt1 | contig 26137 bp, 21 predicted proteins | sample Malawi_45m_30L_FD_184163 | JGI IMG/M metagenome (GOLD analysis project Ga0208048, IMG submission 184163) | Freshwater microbial communities from Lake Malawi, Central Region, Malawi to study Microbial Dark Matter (Phase II) - Malawi_45m_30L... | ecosystem: Environmental > Aquatic > Freshwater >...
TTGATCGCGCATCACACAGGGCAGAAAGTCGAGACTATCGTTACCGATTCAGATCGCGATCGTTGGTTCACTGCAGCCGAAGCGAAGGAATATGGATTTGTGGATCACGTTGTGAAATCTGCTGGCCAGGTTTCAGGTAGCGGAGGTACGGCGCGATGAAGAGAGAAGATTCAATGAAGCATGAGATAAACGCTCGCTACGTTCTTCCGACTATCGAGGAGCGGACTTCATACGGCTATAAGCGCCTTGATCCATATACAAAGCTTTTCGAGGAGAGAATCATCTTCCTCGGCCAAGCCATCGACGACACCGTCGCAAACGATGTGATGGCACAGATCCTCACTCTTGAGTCGATGGATCCAGATCGAGACATCATCATGTACATCAATTCACCTGGTGGCTCATTTACGGCACTCACCGCGATTTACGACACGATGCAATTCGTCCGCCCAGATGTGATGACAATTTGCTTGGGGCAGGCGGCATCGGCTGCTGCGGTCCTTCTTGCGGGCGGTACAAAAGGAAAGCGTTACGCACTGGAGCATTCGCGAATCCTGATTCATCAACCGTATAGCGAAGGAGGGGGTCAAGGATCAGATATCGAGATCCAAGCTCGCGAGATCCTTCGTATGCGAAATCTCTTGGAAGATCTCTTAGCGCGGCATTCAAGCAAGTCTCGCGAAGATATCGAAAAGGATATTGAGCGCGACAAGATCCTGACTGCTCAAGAGGCGGTCGAGTACGGACTCATCGATCAGATTCTCTCGACGCGTAAAGCAAAGAAATAGCTTTTCGGCCCTACTCTCTCTTACGTGAAAGAGAAGAGACTTCTTCAACACCGCGACTTCGTACTGCTCTGGATATCAGGGCTGCTCGTTGTCATCGGGTCATCTGCATTTCCGATAGCACTTGCAGTAACTGTTCTTGATTCAGGCGGAAGTGCAACAACGCTCGGTTTGATCCTTGCTTCGAGAGTTCTTTCATCGGTCCTACTTGCACTTGCTGGCGGGGTCTGGGCTGATCGATTCAAGCGCAAATACATAATGATCGTGGCAGATCTACTCCGTGCAGTTCTCACTGTGGTGCTGGTCATTGTTGCAGTCACAGATCTTCCTGCGTGGACGATCGCTCTCGTCGTCTTCTTGATGGGTGCAGGAGAGGCACTTGGTTTTCCTGCCTCCGGCGCGATTTTGCCTTCGGTACTTCCTGATCGGTTATTGCCAGAGGGAAATGCCTGGCGAGCGATAACGGCGCGCGCAGGCGCGATTCTTGGCCCCGCACTAGGTGGCGCCATGGTTGCTGTGATTGGGAGTGAGTGGACCTTTTTAGTGACTGCAGCTTTCTTCGTGGTTGGCACCGCACTTCTCTTCCCAGTAAAAGAGGGCGAGTTCGAGCGAAACTTGACCGAAGGTACTTTCCTTCGTGAATTACGAGAGGGCCTTACAACAGTAAGAAGAATGCCCTGGGTGATGTGGATCGTAATCATGGCAAGCATCCAGTTGATGGTCGTTGTAGGTGCAGAAGTGGTCTTATTGCCAGTCGTTACCCGTGAAGAATTCGGTACCAACTTTGTCTTTGCTGCAGCATCTGTTGCGGCAGGGCTTGGCGGAGGAATCTCAGCTCTCGTTTGGTCGAAGATCAAAGTGCCAAAGCCAGGCCTCTGGTCTGTGCTCTCATGGATGCTCTTTTCGACATCTCTCTTAGTCTTAGTGTTTCCGATTCACCCATGGGTTGTCATCGGTGTCTATTTCATTGTTGGTCTATCGACTGAACCTTTTGGTGTCTATTGGCCGACGGCGATTCAACGTGAAGTACCTCGAGAGTTGCAGGCGCGAGTATTTAGCTTCGATCACATGGGTTCTCTTGCGCTGATGCCGCTGGGGATGGCTTTGGTTGGTCCAATAACCGAATGGATCGGCATGAGGGAGTACCTGCTCTTTGCCACCGGCTTTCATATCGTGACCTGTTTACTGGTGCTCTTTATTCCAGGCGTGATCGAACTCAAGACTCCCACGGATTCCTCTCAGGGCGAACAAGTCCGCCGAGAAGAAGCTAAGTGAGCGATTTATCCTTAAGGGGCTCGATTGGTTCGGTGCTTGATGGCATTTGATCAATCGTCCTTCTCCCAAGAGAACTTCCCCTATAGAGAGGCAAACCGTGACGCGTATCGGTGAGAGCGGCGATCTCCTTAAATGTTCCTTCTGCGGAAAGACGCAGAAACAAGTAAAAAAATTGATCGCAGGACCAGGCGTCTACATCTGCGACGAGTGCATCGAACTCTGTAATGAGATCCTGGAAGACGAGTTAGCCGAGGCTTCATCCCTTGGGCTACAAGAACTTCCAAAGCCAACTGAGATCTACGAATTTCTCGATCAATATGTGATCGGCCAAGAGCGAGCAAAGAAATCGCTCTCGGTCGCCGTCTATAACCACTACAAGCGAATAAAGGGCGATGGCCCGAAGCGCGATAGCGATATCGAAATTGCAAAGAGCAACATCCTCCTTCTCGGCCCCACTGGTTGCGGCAAGACACTCCTCGCTCAGACTCTCGCGCGAATGCTTGACGTTCCCTTTGCTATTGCAGATGCGACTGCGCTCACCGAAGCAGGCTATGTCGGCGAAGATGTAGAGAACATTCTGCTCAAGTTGATCCAAGCTGCAGATTTCGATGTGAAGAAGGCAGAGCAAGGCATTATCTATATTGATGAGATCGATAAGGTCGCACGAAAGAGCGAGAACCCATCGATCACTCGTGATGTATCTGGTGAAGGAGTCCAGCAGGCGCTCTTGAAGATCTTGGAAGGAACCACTGCATCAGTTCCACCACAAGGCGGACGAAAACACCCACATCAAGAATTCATTCAGATCGATACTGCGAATATCCTTTTTATCGTCGGTGGTGCTTTTGCTGGCCTTGAGAAAATCATCGAAGGAAGAAAAGGCAAAGCAGGTGTCGGGTTCAATGCCGAGTTGAAGTCGATTGAAGATAAGAAGGAAGATCCATTCGCAGATGTGATGCCCGAGGATCTCCTCAAGTTCGGCATGATTCCGGAATTTATCGGTCGCCTTCCGGTTGTGACCAGCGTTGAGAGTCTCGATCGAAAGGCGCTATTACAGATCCTTACCGAACCGAAGAATGCCTTGGTCAAGCAATATCAACATCTGCTTGAGATGGACGATGTCGAACTAGAGATCGAGCCAGAGGCTCTTGAAATCGTCGCAGATCAGGCGATTGCTCGCGGGACTGGTGCCCGAGGTCTTCGCGCGATCATGGAAGAGATCTTGCTTGGCGTTATGTATGAAGCGCCAAGTCGCAAAGATGTCGGTCGCGTCATCATCAATGCCGCTGTGGTCCGTGACAAAGTGGCGCCGCTTTATCTAGAGCGTGGTCCTAACGCGCCAAAGCGCGCGAAGAGTGAACGCCGTAACGAAGAGAAGAGCGCGTAACCTAGACTCGCCCACTATGAAGCGCTCGGAAACGCGAGAACTTCCTTCGACATTCGATCTCGGTGAGTTGGAAGCACGGCTCTACAAGAAATGGCTCGCTGCCGGTTACTTCGTCGCTGACGCATCTTCATCAAAGCCACCATTCACCATAGTCATCCCGCCACCGAATGTGACTGGATCACTTCATATCGGCCACGCCCTTGATCACACTTTGCAAGATGCCTTGATTCGCATGAAGCGAATGAAGGGTTTTGAAGCGCTCTGGCTTCCTGGAATGGATCACGCCGGTATCGCAACGCAGAATGTCGTCGAGAAGCAACTTGCAGCTTTGGGTAAATCACGTCATGACCTTGGCCGTGAAGAGTTCGTCAAACGCGTCTGGGAATGGAAAGCGCAATCTGGCGGAGCGATTCTCGATCAGATGAAACGACTTGGCGATAGCGTGGACTGGACCCGAGAGCGATTCACGATGGATGAAGGTCTATCGAGGGCAGTGCTTGAGATCTTCAAAAGACTCTATGAGAAAGACCTTATCTATCGCGCAGAACGAATAATCAACTGGTGTCCTCGTTGCCTCACTGCGCTCTCCGATATCGAAGTCGAGCACTCCGATGATGCCGGGGAATTCGTCCAGATCCGATATGGCGATGATGAGACCTCAATAACTGTCGCGACCACCCGTGCCGAGACGATGCTTGGTGATGGCGCAGTCGCAGTTCATCCTGGTGATCCGAGATACCAACATCTTGTCGGAAAGAAAGTCCTTCTCCCGTTGGTCAATCGATATATCCCGATAGTTGAGGACGAATTGGTCGATCCCGAATTCGGTACCGGTGCCGTGAAGGTGACTGCTGCCCATGATCCGAACGATTTTGAAATGGGCAAGCGCCACGGTGTCGAGATGATCATCATCATGAATGAACATGGCGTGATGGAGGGAACTGGGACTCAGTTCGATGGAATGGATCGATTCGATGCACGAAAGGCAGTGGTCGAGGAACTTCGCCGCCAAGGAAGAGTCGTCGCAGAGAAGCGTCCCTACATTCATGCAGTTGGACATTGTCAGAGGTGCGATACGACCGTTGAACCACGACTTTCATTGCAATGGTTTGTGAAAGTTGGTCCGCTTGCAAAGGCGGCAGCTGACGCTGTTCGAAGTGGCAAAGTGAAGATCGAACCAGAATCCCTGGCGCCACGATATTTCGATTGGGTCGATGAGATGCATGATTGGTGTATCTCAAGGCAACTCTGGTGGGGACATCGAATTCCAGTCTGGTACGGACCCGATGGTGAGATGGTTGTTCTAGGTCCAGATGAGAAGGCACCTGACGGTTACACACAAGATCCTGATGTCTTGGATACCTGGTTCTCATCCGCGCTCTGGCCATTCTCGACACTGGGTTGGCCCGATGCGAGTGATGACTTAAAGAAGTTCTATCCTACGAGCGTTTTGGTTACTGGATACGACATTCTCTTCTTCTGGGTAGCGCGGATGATGATGTTTGGACTCTTTGCTATGGATGGCGTTCCGCCATTTCACGTGATCGCACTTCATGGATTAGTCCGTGACAAATTCGGCAAGAAGATGAGCAAGTCTCGCGGAAATACCATCGATCCACTTGAGTTCATGGATAAGTACGGCTCAGATGCGCTCCGCTTCACTCTCGCGAGAGGTTCCAACCCGGGTGCGGATATGGCGATGGCGGAGGAGTGGGTAGCGGGCTCGAGGAATTTCGCGACAAAGCTTTGGAATGCCACACGCTTTGCACTTCTCAATGGCGCGCACTGCGACGGCGAGCTTCCGAGCCGAGAGAAGTTGAGCGCTATCGATATCTGGATTCTTGAACTTCTCCAAGAGACGACTAATGAGATGGATGCCAATCTTGAGGATTTCGAATTCTCGAAAGCGAGCGAAGGGCTCTATCACTTCGCTTGGGACGATCTCTGCGATTGGTACCTCGAGTTATCGAAGGCATCCCTTGCTGAAGGAGGCGAATCTGCCGAAGTTACCAAGCGAGTCCTCGGTGAGGTTCTCGATCGACTCTTCCGTGCCCTTCACCCCTTTATGCCATACATAACAGAGGAACTCTGGTGCACTCTGACTGGAGGTCAAACACTGGTCACTTCTTCGTGGCCGAAGGTGGAGAAGGTTGCGCGCGATAAGAAATCGCAGGCGATAGTCGATGACCTCAAGCTATTAGTGACCGAGATTCGCCGCTTTAGAAATGACCAAGGAGTGAAAAGCTCGGCCAAGATCTCAGCGAAGATCATAGGTTTAGCAGAGCGTGGACTGGATGATTATGAAATTTCACTCCGCTCGATGGTCAAACTTGAGGCTGCAGAAAGCGGATTCTCGCCAAGTGGAAGGATCGAAGTCGGCTCTTTTACCGTTGAATTCGATCTAACCGGAACGGTCGACGTCGAAGCGGAGCGAGCAAGACTCAGTAAGGATCTAGCAACGATTGAGAAGGATCTTGCGACCGCGAACGTGAAACTTGAGAATGAGAATTTCATGGCGAAGGCTCCGCTTGAGGTGATCGAAGAGATTCGCGGGCGACATGATCATTGCATCAAAGAGATCGAGCGGATCACATCCTCACTCGCCTCGCTACCGACAAAGTAGTGACCATGGCACATGCCGATGATCTCGAACGATTGAAATTCGTCGAAGCAGAATTGCTGAAGCGTTGGCCAGAGACTCGACTCGAACCCACCCTCGAGCGAATCGCTTATCTGACCGATGCGCTCGGTTCGCCACAACTCTCTTATCCAACAATCCACATCACTGGGACGAATGGCAAGACCACTACCTCTCGGATGATTGATGCGATCCTCTACCAACTCGGTTATCGAACTGGTCGATTCACAAGCCCGCATCTTGAATCAATCACTGAGCGAATCTCAATCAACGGTGAACCAATTTCTGCAGAAGCGATGGTTGCGACCTATAACGATATTGCGCTCTATCTTGAGATGGCCGATGAGCGAATGAGCCACCCCCTCTCTTTCTTCGAAGTGATCACCGCGATGGCTTTCGTTGCCTTTGCTGAATATCCAGTAGATGTAGGCGTGATCGAGGTTGGAATGGGTGGGGAGTGGGATGCCACCAACGTAGTCAACGCCGCAGTCAACGTCATCACGCCGATCGGCTTTGATCATATGGAATATCTGGGCTCTACTCTCGATGCGATTGCACGAACCAAGTCAGGGATCATCAAACCCAATTCGATTACCGTCCTCTCTGCTCAAGAAGCTGAGGCCGCGAAAATTCTGATCGAACGATGTATTGCAATGGAATCTGCACCCATTCGTGAAGGTATCGAGTTTTCCCTTGCCAAACGAGAGATTGCGTTGGGGGGACAGGTTATTTCTATAGATGGCGTCAATGGCCGTTATGAGGATCTCTTCCTGCCTCTTCATGGTGAGCATCAAGGCCATAACGCAGCGCTTGCTGTCGCTGCAGTCGAGGCATTCACCGGGGAGAGCGCAATCGAAGGTGAAGCGCTCAGTGAGGCACTTGCTCTGATGCGCTCGCCTGGACGACTAGAAGTGATGCTTCGAGAGCCGACTGTCATCATCGATGCTGCGCATAATCCGCATGGCATGAATTCCTTGGTGAGAACTCTTGAACATGAATTCGACTTCACCAAGCGAGTAGCGCTCTTTGCTCCAATGGGAGATAAGGATGTCGAGGGGATGCTCGAACTCCTTGAGCCTCACTTTGATGCGATCATCGTGACGAAGAATTCTTCTCCTCGCTCCACCGAAATCATTCGTCTGGAAGAACTCGCGGTTGCACGTTTTGGCAGATCACGTACCCAGAGTGCGCCAGATCTGGCGCGAGGCATTGCTGATGCGATCGCGTGGGCGAAAGCAGAGGGAAATGAGAGTCCAGAGCGTGGCAAGATGCGTGCAGCGGTCGTGATCACTGGCTCTGTGGTCACTGTGGGCGAAGCTCGAGGAATCTTGAAATCGATGGCGCGAGATGGCGCCAGATGGCGCGAGATGAGAACAGAGGGAACCGAGTAACGATGAAAGTGATGGCGCGAAGTGTCTTGGTGATGGAAGCGATCACCATGGGATTTGCGCTCTTGCTCGTGCGATTGGATGCCAACGGCTTCGAGCTCTTACTAGGTGGAGTGATCGCAATCGCATTGATTCTTAATTCAGGATTGCTCAAATTCAAATGGGGTTGGTGGCTTGGTGGATTACTTCAAGTCGCGGTGATCCTTTACGGATTCATCATCACCTCGATGTTCTTCATGGGTGCGATCTTTGCCGCACTCTGGGTTGGTGCTATCGCCATAGGCCGTAAGGGTGAACGAATCCAAGCCGCTCTCAAAGCTGATTACCAGGCGCGAAATGAAGCCAAGGGCGAAGCAAAGTCAGAGTGATATCACCCGACTCAGTTGGCAGAAAGTTAGATTTTTTCGAATGAGATTTGACGGTTACACTCACCCGTTGTGACCGCAATTCGCCAACGCACTCTCGTGCTCATCAAGCCTGATGGCGTTAAGCGACGTTTGATTGGCGAAGTGATTGCGCGAATCGAGCGTAAGGGATATTCAGTTGTAGCTCTTCAGATGCTTGATGCTGACCGCGCTCTACTTGCAAGACACTATGCCGAGCATGAGGGCAAACACTTCTATGAACCACTCCTTGAGTTCATGAGCTCTGGCCCGATCGTCGCGTTAATCGCAGAGGGCGAACGAGTGATCGAGGGCTTTCGAACCATGGCAGGGGTGACTGATCCAACGGTGGCAGATCCTGGTTCGATCCGAGGAGATCTGGCTCGCGATCAAGGGACGAAGGTTGTACAGAATTTGGTTCACGGCTCTGATTCCGAAGAGAGCGCGATTCGTGAGATCGCGATCTTCTTTCCCGAATTAGCCTAGCCGCGAAAAGATCAATCACCATCTTTCTGGTGAAGGAGAAGAGGAGCGATGAGCACAGCAAATAAGTTCGCATTTGTAGGTCGCGATATGGCGGTTGACCTTGGCACCGCGAACACTCTGGTCTATGTACGAGGCCGTGGCATCGTGCTTAACGAACCCTCTGTCGTTGCGGTAAACCAAGATAATGGTGCGATCCTTGCCGTTGGTTCCGAAGCGAAGAAGATGATTGGTCGCACCCCCGGAAATATCGTGGCAATCAGGCCACTCAAAGATGGTGTTATCGCAGATTTCGATACTACTGAGCGAATGCTTCGCTACTTCATCCAGAAAGTTCATCGTCGTCGCTATCTAGCAAAGCCAAGAATCGTTGTCTGTGTTCCTTCAGGAATCACTGGCGTAGAACAGCGTGCGGTCAAAGATGCCGGATATGCCGCGGGTGCACGAAAGGTCTACATCATCGAAGAGCCAATGGCAGCAGCAATCGGTGCTGGTCTTCCGATTCATGAGCCGACGGGAAACATGGTGGTTGATATCGGTGGCGGAACGACAGAGGTCGCAGTTATCTCCCTCGGTGGAATCGTTGTTGCTCAATCAATTCGCACCGGCGGCGATGAGTTGGATCAAGCAATCATCAACTGGGTCAAGCGCGAGTTCTCACTGCTGCTTGGTGAGCGCACTGCTGAAGAGATCAAGATGGCGATTGGCTCAGCCTGCCGACTTCCGGATGATGTAGATGCCGAGATTCGCGGTCGTGACCTTGCAACGGGCTTGCCAAAGACAATCCTTGTTTCGGCTGATGACATCCGTAAGGCTCTGGAAGAGCCGGTCAATGCCATCATCAATGCGGTCAAGTCCACGCTAGATAAGACACCGCCAGAGCTCGCTAGCGATCTGATGGACCGAGGGATCGTTCTCACTGGAGGTGGGGCCCTTCTTCGCGGACTTGATGAGAGATTGCGACAAGAGACCAATATGCCGATACATATCGCCGACCAACCGCTCAACGCGGTAGCTATCGGATCCGGAAAGTGCATTGAGGAATTCGAAGCGCTCGAGAAGGTCTTGATCTCAGAACCTCGCCGCTAGATATAGGGTCAAGGCTACGAGTTCTGAATAGTTGAGGTCAGAATAGAGAAGAGTTGAGATAAAGAGGTAGGTAGCCGAGATGGTTCAGCGGGGCAGTGGTCGAACTCGATTGCTCCTCGTCACTCTGCTTGTCACCTCGCTTCTACTGATCACCCTCGATCTTCGCGGTGTGAGTTTGGTGAATTCGTTTCGCACAGGAACACAGACAATTCTTAAGCCATTTCAATCAATAGGTTCGGCGATCTTCTCGCCGATCGGTAACTTCTTCGGCGATATCGCAAATATCGGGCAAGCCAACGAGAAACTCGACCAACTCGAAGCGGATAAGAAGCGTTTGCTCGAAGAACTCGCCGAGGCCGAGGACATCAAGGGTGAGTTGAAGCAACTCAAAGATGTGCTCGATCTTGCTGGTCGCGGGGGATACAAAGTGGTCTCTGCGAAAGTGATTGGATTCGATAGCGCTGGGAATTTTGAAGAGACGATCACCCTAGACATCGGTTCAAGTAGTGGAGTCTCGCGAGATATGACGGTCATATCCGGAAAAGGTGTTGTCGGCGTCGTCAAATCTGTGACTTCACGATCTGCCATCGTGCAGTTGATAAGTGATCCTGGATTTCGAATGGGTGTGAGGATCGCTGGAACACAAGCGATGGGAATCCTCGCTGGAGAGGGTTCATCCACCTTCACTCTCGAACTCCTCGATGCTCGAAGCACAGTCAATGAAGGTGATGTTCTTCTAAGCCGTGGCAGCACCGGCAATCGTCCATTCCCACCAGGTCTTCCTGTTGGAGTGGTCACGAAGGTCGAGGATTCAATTGGTGCCCTCACCAAGAGTGCAACGGTGCGGGCAATTGCAAACCTTGGCTCACAGGGCGTCGTCTCGGTCATTCTTTCGACGAAGGTTGATGATCCTCGTGATGCGTTGGTCCCGAAACCACCCGCACCAACGCCCATCCCAACCGTGACGGTCTACGTCACCCCCTCGCCTGTGCCGACCAAGAAAAATAAATCAAATCAGGAAAACGGATGAGTATCTATCGCACCACAATCACAGTTTCATTCTTCGTTTTCTTATTCATACTTCAATCAGCGCTGATCAATCAGATTCCATTCTTTATCGGTGGGTTTTCCCTCTTTTTGTCTGTGACTTTTAGTTGGATCGCTAGCACTGACCGCGCCGAGGCATTTGCCGTAGCGTTCATTGCCGGAATACTCCTTGATTTGAATCCATCCCTTGAAGCCCCAGTGGGGCTTTGGACATTCACACTTCTATTGCTCTCGTACCTGATCGCGCTCTATCGAGAGAGTCTTGGCGACCTTGATGGGAGACCGATCACTGCGGCGCTTTATCTTGTCGCAACGACAAGTTCGGCCATCTTGCTTTACTTGATTGTTGCCGCACTCTTAGGCGTCGATATTCCACCTGCACTCACGGCAGTAGTTGATACTTCAGGTAATGCCATCTGGACCCTCCTGCTCTCACCTATTTGTTTCCCATTGATCAGTAGATTGAAGATCAGGATGTTCTCTTTTCGGAGCGGGGTATGAACGAGAGATCGCGATTGAACATGATCGTGGTTCAAGTACTGATCGCATCAATCATGGTCACGCTCTTGGGGCGCCTTTATTACATGCAGGTGGTGGATGTCGAGAGATACCGCTCAGCAGCTCTCAATGTGCAAAGTCGCGATGTTGTCACACCAGCAAATCGTGGACTCATCGTTGATAACACTGGAGTTCCGATGGCAATCAACCGTGCTGGTCTTGAAGTGACTGTCGATCGAAGCGTTATCGACAAACTTCCTGATAAGGGCGCATCGGTTCTGAGCGAAGTCGCTCGAATCCTTGGTCTTGAGTATCAAGATGTCTATATTCGGACGCGTCTCTGTCCAGAGTTGAAGGCAGGGCAGAAGAGCGGTTGTTGGAACGGAACCAGGTATCAACCGATTCCGATAACCAAATCGGCAAGTGAGAAGCAGGCGCTCTCAATTCTCGAGCGGGCTGATCGATTCCCTGGCATCGATGCCGCCCCTATCTCGATTCGCTATTACCCATCGTTGGCAGGTGAGAATGGCGCACATCTTCTGGGTTATGTGGGACCAGTTACCGAAGATGATCTCAATTCAGCCAACGGCGGGTACTTTAGAAATGAGTTGATCGGAAAGTCAGGGATTGAATTCCAATACGACAGTGAACTTCGTGGAGTTCCTGGAGTGCGAACTGTGATTGTTGATCGAAAAGAAGCGGTAACCCGCGAATCAAGGAATGTGGCCCCTGTATCTGGAAAGAATTTGGTTCTTAATATCAATGCCAATATTCAGGCGATTGCTGAAGCAGAGCTCGCTGCATCTATCGCTCGCGGCAAAGCGCAAGGGCGTCGCGCTGATGCAGGTGCGGTTGTCGTGATGGATATGCAGGGTCGCGTTGTTGCTCTCGCTTCCTATCCAACATACGACCCTAATATTTGGGAGAACGGCATCACGGTAAGGCAGGCCAAGCGTCTCTACAGTGAATCGGCAGGTGTGCCAGCCCTCTCTCGAGTGACCCAAGGAAATTTCTCTCCAGCGTCGACATTCAAGGTTGCCTCAACTGCTGCTGCGATCAATGCTGGTTACAAGTTGAATCAAACTTTCAACTGTCCCGCCGAGGTGCAGATTGGAACTCGAACTTTCCGAAACTTCGACAGCAAGGCAGCTGGTCGAATCGACTTAAAGAAAGCTCTCGCCATTTCCTGTGACTCGCTCTGGTATCAGGTTGCTTACGACGAATGGGTGCGAGATGGGGGACTTCGACCAAAACCAACTCCCAACGACCACTTCTTCACCACGGCGCGACTTTTTGGCCTCGGCCAGAAGACTGGGATAGACCTCCCATCGGAGAGCGCGGGCAGACTCCCAGATAGAGAATGGAAGAAGTCTTGGTATCAACGAAACAAGGATTTCTACTGCAACTACTCATCACGAGCGAAGAAATCCCAGTTGACTCCACTGCTGATTGAAATAGCAAGAGAGAACTGTCTTGATGGCGACAAAGTCCGTGCCGGAGATGCCGTCAACTTCTCGATTGGCCAAGGTGATCTTCTTGCAACGCCACTTCAGATGGCAGTGATGTATACCGCTATCGCAAATGGCGGCACTCTCTTCAAGCCACAGATTGCGCGAGCACTGGTTGATCCAAATGGGACCGTGATCAAGGAATTTGAGCCACGTGCCGTCGGAACTCTGCCGACGAAGAAGAAGACCTTGAAGTTGATTCAGCAGGGACTCCGCCAAGTCGTGACGGGTGGAACTGCTACGGGAGCATTTGCCGGGATGAAAGTCGAAGTAAGCGGTAAGACAGGTACTGGGCAGGTATTCGGTCGAAATCTTGATGGAAGTGCGAAAGATGACACATCATGGTTTGCCTCGTACGCGCCGACGAAGAAGCCGGTTTACACAGTTGTGATGATGGTGAGCCAAGGTGGATTCGGTGCAAGTACCTCAGGCGTTGGCGTGCGACGAATCTATGACGGGATCTTCGGTGAAGGTGGAAAGAAACCGATTGCCCCCAACGGGATCCCTTCGAAGTTGCCAACTATCGATGTAACCTCATCACTTAACGATGAGCAAAGTGATAGCGCTCAAACAAATGAGACCGGGACGGTGAAGAGTGGCAACTGAGCTCTCCTACCGCCGTTCATCATCGCGCTTCTCACTTCGTGATTGGGATCTTGCCCTTGGTCTTGCAGTCGTTGGTCTGCTTGGCATCGGCACAGTCTTGGTTTATGCAGCCACTCGAGATTGGTTTGCATCCAATGGCCTTGATCCCGAGTATTACCTCAAACGTCATGTCATTAATATCCTGATTGGTGCGCTTCTTGCCTGGTCTGTAACCCTCATCGATTACCGGATGATTCGGGCATATACGCCAGTTCTCTGGGGCGTTGGTGTTCTTGGATTGCTCTTAGTCCTAATTCCTGGAATTGGCGTGACTGTCAATGGTGCTCGGGCTTGGATCGGTCTTCCCGGTGGTTTCCAGATTCAACCAGCAGAGCTTGCAAAGATCACGATCATTGTCGGTATGGCTTTGATCCTCTCTGAGCTGCATGGCAATCAGGAATACCCGCAGAGTGAAGATGTCCTCAAGGCGCTCGCCGTTGCCGCGATCCCAGTGTTGCTAATTGTGCTTCAACCTGACCTTGGGACGATTCTCATCGTCAGTGCTTCTGTAGTCACCATCATCGCCGTTTCGGGGGCACAGATTCGATGGGTTTTCGGATTGATAACACTTGCAATCATCAGCGGTTATGTTGCGGTGCAGGCTGGGATGGTCAGTGAATACCAAGTCAAACGCCTTGAGTCATTTATTGACCCGAATGCAGACCCGATGATGAGTGGTTACCAACTTCGTCAGGCACGCATAACGATTGGATCAGGAGGCATTTCTGGAACAGGCCTCTTCGACGGCCCGCAGACAAATGGCCGATTCGTTCCGGAACAACAAACCGACTTCATATTCACTGTTGCTGGGGAACAACTAGGGTTCCTCGGATCTGGATTGATCATTTTGCTCTATCTCATCATCTTGCAGCGTGCGTTTTCTATCGCAAAACGCACCAACGATATGTTCGGCCGATTAGTTTGCATCGGAGTGATAGCTTGGTTCGCATTCCAAACTTTTGAGAACATCGGAATGACGATGGGATTGATGCCGATGACTGGTGTTCCCCTTCCATTCCTCTCTTATGGTGGATCCAGCATGTTCGCCTGCTTGATCGGAATCGGGTTGCTGCAGAACGTTCACCTTCGAAGCGCTCGTTAAGGACGCAGAAAACACGCATATTTCTCGCGTGATTAGGCGCAACTGGTCATCTCTGCCATACTTGCGCCAGCGCCGATGCGCACAGGTTTTAGTTTGAAAGCTTGTACCGCTCCATGAAACGTGCGGTCGCTTTCGGAATGTGCACATCTCGCTGACTAGAACGGCCTTAAGGCTGTTCCCAAGAGAAGTACTCAACGAGATTTGAACGAAGGATTTGAGGTTTAACTAATGGCCAATGAGCCAATTGAAAAGAAGGTTCGCACGCGCAAAAAGAAGAGTGAATCGCCTGACGCAGTTTCCACCGAGAGCGCTGAGCCAAAGGCGAAACGTGCCACTAAGGCGATTCCAGTCCCGCTATTTCAGGCACCGCCACCTACTAAGTCAGTTTCGCGCGCTACAAGTACACGTAAGTCTGCTGCTCCATCGCCTGAAGTAGATGGTGATGATCTTGCCGATAAGGGGGGAAGACGTCGACGAAGAAGGCGTGGTGGACGTGGTCGTCACCGCGATGGCGATGTAGCGACTATTGAAACGAACGACGATTCTGCCGAAAAGCGTGAAGTCGGTGAGATCAAGGTTCGTAAGCGACGAAAGCGCGTCCGCCCCGGACAAGAGAACGTTGCCCTTGGTGACGTAGTCGATGAAGATGGCGTAGTCACTGTCGTCAAAGTCCGCGAAAAGCGCCCAGCCAGAAGCACTCCATCGCGCACACGCGAGAAACGCGATGACTATCGCCGTGAACGGCGCAGCCCAAGAACTTCTCGAGGTTATCGAGACTCCAATCGTGACTCCTATCGCGATTCGCATCGTGATTCTTATCGAGAGAATCGCCGTCGAAGCGTCATCCTTACCGAGGGTGAATTCCTGGCTCGACGAGAATCCGTTGAACGCGAGATGTTGGTCCGTCAAAAGGGAGATCGAACTCAGATTGCCGTCCTTGAAGACAAGATATTGGTCGAGCATTACGTCAATCGAAATAGCAATATCTCTTATGTAGGAAACGTCTATCTCGGTAAAGTCCAGAATGTCTTGCCTTCAATGGAAGCCGCTTTCGTTGATATCGGTAAGGGACGTAACGCAGTCCTCTATGCCGGTGAAGTGAATTGGGATGAAGCGGGACTATCTGAGAATAAAGAGAAGAAGATCGAACACGTCCTCAAATCTGGCCAGATGGTGATGGTTCAAGTAACCAAAGATCCGATAGGACAGAAAGGCGCTCGCCTCACCTCACAAGTTTCACTCCCAGGTCGTTACGTGGTCTTCGTACCAGGTGGCGAGATGAGCGGAATCAGCAGAAAGCTTCCCGAGAACGAGCGAGCCAGGCTCAAGTCGATCCTTTCAAATCTGATCACTGAAGAAGAAGGTGTGATCGTCCGAACTGCTGCAGAGGGTGCGAGTGAAGAGGAACTCACACGTGATGTTGCGAGATTGAAGGCGCAATGGGAGGACATCAAAGCAAAGTCAGATAAGAAGAACATCAACACCCCGACTCAGCTTTACGGTGAACCCGACCTCACAGTCCGCGTTATTCGAGATATCTTCAATGCCGATTTCAAGAGCCTCAAAGTTCAAGGTGATGCAGCCTGGGATGACATCAATGACTATCTCTCGCACGTCGCACCAGAGTTGAGCGAGCGAATCGAGAAGTACACCGGTACACAAGACATCTTCGCTGAGTTCAATATCGATGAACAACTTGCAAAGGCGCTTGATCGCAAGGTCTATCTGCCATCTGGCGGTTCACTTGTCATCGATCGCACCGAGGCTATGGTCGTCATCGATGTCAATACGGGTAAATTCATCGGAAAAGGTGGAAACCTCGAAGAGACTGTCACGAAGAACAACTTAGAAGCGGCAGAGGAGATTGCTCGTCAGCTCCGGCTTCGAGACCTTGGTGGAATCATCGTGATTGACTTTATCGATATGGTCCTTGAATCAAATCGTGAACAAGTCCTTCGTCGTCTTGTTGAATGTCTTGGTCGCGATCGCACTAAACATCAAGTCGCTGAAGTGACATCACTTGGTCTAGTCCAGATGACAAGAAAGCGCGTTGGACAAGGTTTGATCGAAGCTTTTTCGACTGTCTGCGATTCATGTTCTGGACGAGGAATACATATTCACTCTGATCCCGTGACAAAGCGTGCGCCAGAGCGAGAACTTCCTGCTGCCTTCAAGGAATCGTTGCAAGGCGATCACTCGTCAAGCAAGAACGTTGATGCAGATGATGATTCCAACGAAGAGTCAATCGAATCTATCGAGAAGGTGGACTCTCTCAAAGAGGGCGAGAAGTCCGATGACGAGCCAAAACGAGGTTTTGGTAGACGTCGACGACGAGCGGTAAGTACTGGGGTAATCACAGCCGAATAGGCCAGTTTGACCCCCGTTGGGGCCGTTGCCTATCCTTGTTCGCTGGCCACGGATGGGGATTCGTAAGGCCCAATGGGTTTCTGCATTCGAAGTGAATGTGGAGTTTTCCCAGAAGTAGATGTACGAAGTAGATGGAGAGAATCGTGTACGCAATCGTCAAAGCAGGCGGCCGTCAAGAGAAAGTTGCCGTCGGCGACACAATCATCGTCGATCGACTCGACGCGACGAGTGGCGCTTCCGTCTCATTCCCTGCACTTCTCGTCGTTGATGGTGAAAAGGTCACTGCCGATCCAACAGCGCTCGCTTCAGTCAAAGTCACTGGCGAGGTAGTCGATGAGGTCAAGGGCCCGAAGATCCACATCCTTCGTTACAAGAACAAGACCGGATATCGCCGGCGTCAAGGTTTCCGTTCCAAGAACACGCGGGTGAAGATCACCGCGATCAACGGCGCGAAGTAAAAGGGAGGCGAAGAGATGGCAAGTAAAAAGGGTGTCTCCTCGACACGAAACGGTCGCGACTCCAATCCACAGTTCCTTGGCATCAAGCGATTCGGTGGTCAGGTAGTCAACAGCGGTGAGATCTTGATCCGTCAACGTGGCACCAAGTTCCACCCAGGAAAGAATGTCGGAATCGGAAAAGATGACACGCTCTTCGCGTTGGCATCAGGAACAGTCGAGTTCGGCCACGCACGTGGTCGCAAAGTCGTCAATATCGTCCCGGTTTCGTAACAACAGCGGAATTCCAGAGATCGGGTCCGCAACGCGGGCCCGATTTTTCATTTTCAGCGCGCTAAGCAAGTAAGAAGTTGTAAGAGAGGTGTAGATCAGATGGCGAGCTTCGTCGATCGCGTCACGCTCTATGCCACCGCTGGCAAAGGTGGCGACGGATGCGTCTCGGTCCATCGTGAGAAATTCGTACCACTCGGTGGTCCTGATGGTGGCGACGGAGGTCGAGGCGGAGATGTAGTTCTCGTCGTCGATCCCAATGTCACAACGTTGATCGATTTTCATCACTCACCACATCGAAGCGCGACATCAGGTCGAGGCGGCCAAGGTGGAAAACAAGATGGTCCATCCGGTGAAGATTTGATTCTTCCGGTTCCAGAAGGCACCGTCGTTTCGAATGAGAATGGTGAAGTACTCGCGGATTTAATCGGGGCGGGAACTAGATTTATCGCGGCACAAGGTGGTCGAGGCGGCCTTGGAAATGCAGCGTTAGCATCACGTAAACGCCGCGCACCTGGCTTTGCTTTGAAAGGTGAACCAGGTGAGAAGAGAACGCTTCACTTAGAGTTAAAGAGCGTTGCTGATATCGCTCTCGTTGGCTATCCATCTGCAGGAAAGTCATCACTTATTGCGGCGATATCTGCTGCGAGACCAAAGATCGCCGATTACCCATTCACGACTTTGGTGCCGAACCTTGGCGTGGTCAAAGTGGGGGATACCCGCTTCACCGTCGCAGATGTCCCTGGACTGATCCCAGGTGCAAGTGAAGGAAAAGGTCTTGGCCTTGAATTCCTGAGACATGTAGAGCGATGCGCGGTTCTTGTCCATGTTCTCGACTGCGCAACCCTAGAAAGTAATCGTGATCCGTTAAGGGATTTTGATGTCATTGAGAAGGAACTTGCGCTCTATCAAGCAGAGATTCCACTTGCAGATCGTCCGCGCATCGTCGCCCTTAACAAGATTGATCTACCTGATGGTCAGGCGATGGCGGAGATGGTGAGATCGACCCTCCAAGATCGTGGTTACAAAGTCTTCACGGTGAGTGCTGCGACTCGTGAAGGGCTTCCTGTACTACTCAACGCGATGGCTGAAGCAATCTCTAATTTTCGCGCTAGCCAAGAAGTCGTTGAGCGCACTCGAATTGTCCTCACTCCACCAGCAATCGATGATTCTGGCTTTGACGTTGTTGCAAATAAGGATGGCACATTTACTGTCACCGGCGCCAAAGTCGAACGTTGGGTGGCGCAGACAGATTTCTCAAATAAGGAAGCAATCGGATACCTCGCAGATCGACTGGCACGGGCAGGTGTTGAGAAACAATTGTTCAAAGTTGGGGCTCGAGAAGGAAGCGAAGTTCGCATCGGTAATAGTGATGATGCAGTCGTCTTCGACTGGGAACCAACGATTGAAGCGGGCGCGGAATTGCTCGCTGGGCCACGCGGTGATGATTTGCGTATTCCGTGGGAGCGCGATCGATGAATCGCGATTCGGTGACAAAGGCCGAACGCATCGTCATAAAGATCGGCTCATCCTCCTTGACCGGAAGAAGTGGCGGCACTCTTGATCGAAACGCACTGGATTCTTTCGTCGATCTCATCGCCTCTTTGATCAAGCGTGGCAAGGAAGTAGTCGTTGTCTCCTCAGGGGCAATCGCAACCGGACTTGCACCACTTGGACTCACTTCTCGCCCGAAGGATCTAGCGCTACAACAGGCCGCAGCTTCGGTAGGACAAGGGTTGCTGATTCGAAATTACTCGGACTCGTTCTCTCGACACGGACTTCTCTCCAGTCAAGTCTTATTGACCCTCGAGGATGTCGTGCGCAGATCGCATTACAAGAATGTGCAGTCGACACTCGCGAAACTCCTTGAACTCGGCGTCATTCCGATCATCAATGAGAACGACAGTGTGGGAGTCGCAGAGATCAAATTTGGTGACAATGATCGAATCTCAGCGCTGGTCGCTCACATCGTCAAGGGAGATCTCTTGGTGCTCATCTCAGATGTAGATGCGCTCTATGACTCACCACCGGATCAATCCTCAGCCACAGTCTTAAGTGGCAGTGCGATTAGAACGGTTCGCGACTTCGATGAGATCGCTGCAATCTCCTTGACTGGTGTCACATCGAAAGTTGGTAGCGGTGGAATGATCACAAAGGTTGAAGCTGCGAGGATTGCTACATCTGCGGGTGTTACCACGCTCCTTACTAATCTTGAGAGTGCATCACTTGCGTTATCGGGTCAAGAAGTGGGAACGATTTTCCTGGCGCGCGAGGAGAAGATGTCATCGAGACTCTTCTGGTTGGCACACGCCTCTACTTCGCGTGGTCGACTCGTTCTTGACGCAGGAGCAGTCAAGGCAATCCGAGAGCGTGGCACATCTCTGCTGGCTGCGGGTGTGACGCAGGTAGAAGGAGAGTTCTCATCGGGAGACACTGTTGATCTAGTTGACCAAGAAGGCCAGGCAATTGCCCGCGGAATTGTGGCTTTCGATTCAGATGAGATACCTAAAATTCTTGGCCGATCGACAAAGGACCTCGCAAAGGAGTTTGGTCCCGAGTATGAGCGTGAGTTGGTCCATAGGGATGAGATGGTGCTCCTGTGATCAAGGAGATGGCCACTCAAGCCAGACGAGCAGGAAAAGCCCTAGCCGCTTCCAGCTATCAAGATCGTCAGCGGATCTTGAATGCGATTGCTGATCGCATCGATGGCGATATTGCTGCGATTGTGGCGAAGAACGAAGAAGATGTCACTCGAGAGCGTGAAGCAGGAATGAATGAATCCCTCTTGGATCGACTGACCCTTAATCCATCTCGGGTACAAGCCATTACTTCTGCGACTCGCAAAGTCGCTGCTCTGGCCGATCCACTTGGTCAAGTAAAAGTATCAAGAAGATTGGAGAACGGACTTCAACTGGACCAAGTCACCGTTCCGTTCGGAGTCGTCGGCATGATCTATGAGGCCAGGCCAAATGTCACTGTAGACGCTGCTGTGATCCTGTTGATGTCGGGTAATGCGTCCCTCCTTCGAGGTTCATCCTCAGCCCACCTTTCTAATGAGTACTTGGTTGATGTGATGCGAGATGTTATCGCGAACGAGGGCTTCGATCCAGAGTTGATTCAGCTAATCCCATCTTCGGATAGAGATAGCGTCCGTGAACTCTTGCATGCGCGCGGGGATGTAGACCTAGTCATTCCACGAGGAAGTGCTGAGCTGATTCGGATGGTCGTTGACGAGGCTCTCGTCCCAACGATCGAGACCGGTGCGGGCGTCTGTCACATATTCTTCGATCTCAGTGCTGATGCAAAGAAGGCGCTGCCGATTCTGGTCAATGCCAAGACCAATCGCCCCAGCGTCTGTAATGCAGTAGAGACGCTCCTGGTCCATCGTTCACGTAAAGATGATCTTCTCCCTGATGCCCTTCGAGAACTCACGTCTCATAAAGTGAAGTTACATTGCGATGAAAGGACTCTTCAGGTCGCAAGATCCCTAGGTATCGAGGCGCATCCTGCTTCGGATGAGAATTTTCACACTGAGTACGGTCGGCTAGAGATCAATATCGCTCTGGTCGATGACCTCGATTCGGCAATCGCACATATCGATAGATTCGGCACAAAGCACACTGAAGCGATAATCACTGAAGATGCGGATGAAGCGAAACGATTCGTCTCGATGATTGATGCCGCAGCAGTGATGATCAATGCATCGACTCGATTTACTGACGGTGAAGAGATGGGTTTTGGCGCAGAGATCGGCATCTCCAATCAGAAATTGCATGCTCGAGGACCGATGGGTCTGGAAGCGATGACCACTACGACCTGGGTCGTCTCAGGAAATGGTCAGGTGCGTTCGTGATTCTTCGTGCTCGTACAGGTTCTCGGTAGGCTAACCAACATGTCGAGCAAACCTTCGATCTCGCGCGAAGAAGTCGCCAATCTGGCTAGGTTGGCCCGGATTGATATGAGCGAGAGTGAACTCGACCATCTATCTAGTGAACTTGATTTGATTCTGAGCGCTGTTGCACGAGTGAGTGAAGTTGCCAAAGATGACATCGCGCCAACTTCACATCCACTGTCACTGCTCAATGTGTTTCGCGAAGATGTCATAACTCCCTCGCTCACAGCCGATGAAGCGCTCTCTGGCGCACCAGCAAAAGAAGAAGGACGCTTCAAAGTTCCTCAGATCCTGGGTGAAGAGGCATGATTCGAAAGAGTGCCAACGAAATGGCAGCCGCACTTGCTTCAGGTGAAGTGACTTCAGTCGAACTCACCAAGGCCCACTTTTCCCGGATTGAAGCAGTTGACGCCAAAGTAAAGGCATTTCTGCATCTGGATACCGAGGGTGCTTTAGCGGCGGCATCAGTAATCGATGAACGAAGGAAAAAAGGCGAGGAATTTCCACCACTAGCTGGGATCCCACTTGCTCTCAAGGATGTCTTGGTGCAAGAAGGTGTGCCAACCACCTGCGGTTCGAAGATCTTGGAAGGCTGGCGACCGCCATATGACGCCACGGTGGTGAAGAACTTAAAGAAGAATGGTGTGATCATCTTGGGTAAGACCAATATGGACGAGTTCGCAATGGGATCCTCTACTGAGAATTCGGCATTCCACCCGACTCATAATCCATGGGATTTGACTCGAATCCCGGGCGGATCTGGTGGCGGCTCCTCTGCGGCTATCTCATCTTTCGAAGCGCCTCTAGCTATCGGAACTGATACCGGGGGGTCGATACGACAACCTGCTGCAGTCACGGGAACAGTGGGCGTTAAGCCAACATATGGCGGCGTATCTCGTTATGGACTCGTCGCGTTCTCATCATCACTCGATCAGGCGGGACCCTGTGCTCGAACAGTCCTTGATGCAGCGCTACTGCATGAAGCGATAGCAGGACATGACGAAAAGGATTCGACTTCGATCAATGCACCAGTTCCGAGGGTTGTTGAAGCGGCAAGACGCGGTGATGTCAAAGGTCTTCGGATTGGAGTAATCAAAGAGTTACAAGGCGAGGGCTACCAAGCTGGAGTGCTCGAAAGATTCCAAGAGTCGCTCGATATTCTCTCTGGGCTTGGCGCCGAGATCGTCGAGGTTACATGTCCATCATTTGACTACGCACTTCCGGCCTACTACCTGATCGCGCCAAGTGAATGTTCTTCTAACCTCGCTCGATTTGATGCTATGCGTTATGGCCTACGCGTCGGTGAAGGAAGTGCTGAAGAGGTGATGAATGCGACGCGAGAGGCAGGTTTTGGTCGCGAGGTAAAGCGGCGGATCATCCTTGGTACTTATGCGCTCTCAAGTGGTTACTACGATGCTTATTACGGAAGTGCCCAGAAGGTTCGCACCTTAATCAAGAATGATTTCGAGAAGGCCTTTGGGTCGGCTGATGTCCTGGTTTCACCGACTGCCCCCACCACCGCATTTAAAATTGGGGAGAAGAGTGATGATCCACTTGCGATGTATCTCAATGACATCGCAACTATCCCGGTCAACCTTGCAGGAATATGTGCGATCTCGATTCCATCTGGATTAGCAAATGAAGACTCGCTTCCTGCGGGTTTCCAAGTGATGGCGCCAGCGATGGCAGATGATCGCCTCTATAACGTAGGTGCCGCACTTGAGCGAGAGCTCTTAGCTAAGTGGGGTAAACCGCTCCTTGAATTTGCACCGGAGCTTGCATAATGGCGATGAAATATGACCAAGTCGTCGCCACATTTGACCCAGTCTTGGGTCTTGAGGTCCATGTCGAACTTGGCACGAAGTCGAAGATGTTCTGTGGTTGCGCCACACTCTTTGGTGCAGAACCAAACACTCAAGTCTGCCCGGTATGCCTAGGCCTTCCTGGATCACTTCCGGTGGTCAATCGAAAAGCGATTGAATACACAATCGCAATCGGTTTAGCGCTCAACTGCTCGATTGCTCCTTATTCGCGATTTGCTCGAAAGAATTACTTCTATCCAGATATGCCGAAGAATTTCCAGACCTCACAATATGACGAGCCCATCTGCAAGAACGGCTACCTTGATCTTGAAGTCGAAACCGAGGATGGCATCAAAGAATTCCGTGTCGAAATCGAACGAGTTCATATGGAGGAGGACACGGGTAAGTCCCTGCACGTAGGTGGGGCAACGGGACGAATACACGGCGCTGATTACTCACTCCTGGATTACAACCGCGCCGGAATTCCACTCGTTGAAATTGTTACCAAGACGATTGAAGGAACAGGGAAATACGCTCCGCTTGTTGCAAAGGCCTATGTCAAAGAGCTCAGGGACATTCTTCGCTCGCTTGGCGTCAGCGATGTGAAGATGGAACAAGGTTCACTTCGCTGTGACGCTAACGTCTCACTCCGCCCCATGGGAGAGAAGAAACTGGGAACACGAAGTGAAACCAAGAACGTGAATTCACTCCGTTCGGTCGAACGCGCCGTGAGAGCCGAGATGATCCGTCATGCTGGAATTCTGGAAACAGGTGGCAAAGTCAAGCAAGAGACGCGACACTTCCATGAAAACACTGGCGAGACGACAGCGGGAAGAAGCAAAGAGCAGGCCGAGGACTATCGATACTTTCAAGAGCCTGATCTGATCCCGATTGCACCAGCCGAATCGTGGATTGATGAGATTCGAAAGACCCTACCCGAGCGACCGTCAGAGCGACGAAAGAGATTGCAGAGCGCTTGGTCAGTGCCGGATAAAGAGATGGCGGCGATGGTCAATGCCGATGTCCTTGACCTGGTTGCTGAAACTGTGGAACTTGGCGCAGACCCAACGAAGTCTCGCGGTTGGTGGCTTGGCGAGATCGCACGTATCGCGAATGAGAAAGAGAAATGGGCAGGAGAGCTCCCTATCTCCCCAGTCAACGTTAAGGAATTAATCGATTTGATAAACGCGGGAGAGTTAACCGACAAACTCGCACGCCAAGTCGTTGAAGGGGTTATCAATGGTGAAGGCTCTCCGAAAGAAGTCGTTGCGCTACGCGGATTTAAAGTAGTTTCTGATGACAGCGCCTTGATGGAAGCAATTGAGCGCGCCATCGCCGCACAGCCTGATGTCGCAGATAAAGTACGAAATGGTCATGTTCCTGCAGCGGGAGCGCTGATCGGAGCAGTAATGAAAGATACGAAGGGTCAGGCCGATGCCGCCAAAGTTCGTTCACTCTTGCTCAAGCACCTTGGTCAGAGCGAATAGATAGTGGAGTGAGGGTTAGAGACTTCTGATGAGCTCGAAAAATCCCATGAAGCCGCGGTCTCATATGGTGACCGATGGCATGGAGCGCGCTCCAGCGCGCGGAATGCTTCGCGCAGTTGGAATGACCGATGAAGATTGGGTCAAGCCACAGATTGGTATTGCGTCATCGTGGAATGAGATAACGCCTTGCAATCTCTCACTTGATCGTTTAGCAAAGGCCTCGAAGATCGGTGTGACAAATGCCGGTGGTTTCCCGATGATGTTTGGCACCATCTCGGTCTCAGATGGCATCTCAATGGGCCATGAAGGAATGCACTTCTCACTCGTCTCGAGAGAGATCATCGCTGATTCAGTTGAGACAGTGATGCAGGCAGAGCGATTCGATGGAATGGTCACTTTTGCTGGATGCGATAAATCACTTCCAGGAATGATGATGGCGGCGGCGCGCCTAGATGTGGCAAGCGTATTTCTCTATGCCGGTTCGATCATGCCCGGAAATGTCGATGGACGAGATGTAACGATCATCGATGCATTCGAGGCGGTTGGCGCCTGCGCGAGAGGCTTGATATCAGAGGCTGAAGTCGACAAGATCGAGCGAGCGATCTGCCCAGGTGAAGGTGCATGCGGCGGTATGTACACCGCAAATACAATGGCAACCGTCGGTGAAGCGATCGGACTCTCGCTTCCTGGTTCGGCATCTCCTCCTTCAATAGATAGGAGGCGAGATGATTATGCGATCAAATCAGGTGAAGCGGTTGTTGAGTTGATTCGAAAAGGAATCACTGCGCGACAGATCATGACGAAGAAAGCATTTGAGAATGCGATCACGGCGGTGATGGCACTAGGTGGGTCGACAAACTCGGTACTCCATCTTTTGGCTATCGCGCATGAAGCTGATGTCGATCTATCACTCAATGATTTCCAGCGGATCAGCGCTAAGACACCGCTCCTTGCCGACCTTAAACCTTTTGGACGTTTTGTGATGACCGATCTCGACAAAGTTGGCGGGATTCCAGTGGTCTTAAAAGCACTTCTTGATGCTGGACTCTTACATGGTGATTGCCTCACCGTTACCGGAAAGACGATGGCTGAGAATCTGGCCACAATCGCACCACCTGATCCTGATGGCGAGATCCTTCGCGCTACTAAGAGCCCGATGTCAAAGGGCGGTGGAATCACAATTCTCGGTGGCTCGCTTGCACCAGAAGGTGCGGTCGTCAAGAACGCTGGTATAGATGTGGAAGTTTTTGAAGGTCCTGCTCGAGTCTTTGACCACGAACAGAGCGCGATGGCAGCCCTTGAGAATGGAACAATCAAAGAGGGCGATGTCATTGTGATTCGTTATGAAGGTCCGAAAGGTGGACCTGGAATGCGTGAGATGTTGATGATCACTGGTGCGATCAAGGGCGCAGGTCTTGGTAAGAAAGTCTTACTGCTAACCGATGGGCGTTTCTCTGGTGGAACCACAGGACTGTGCGTTGGACATATCTCGCCTGAAGCGGTCGATGGTGGCCCGATCGCGCTGATCAAAGATGGCGATCGAGTGCGGATAGATATTCCATCGCGAAAACTTGATCTCTTGATTGATGCATCCGAAATAGAGAAGCGAAAAGCATCCTTCTCGCCTCTGCCACCC
>Ga0208048_1000306_pt1 | contig 26106 bp, 20 predicted proteins | sample Malawi_45m_30L_FD_184163 | JGI IMG/M metagenome (GOLD analysis project Ga0208048, IMG submission 184163) | Freshwater microbial communities from Lake Malawi, Central Region, Malawi to study Microbial Dark Matter (Phase II) - Malawi_45m_30L... | ecosystem: Environmental > Aquatic > Freshwater >...
CCCAGAAATACCTGTTGTGCGTGGCCTACTTGCTCGAGTCGACGGCTATCACCGGCGATTTTGCATCAGTTCGACCCGATACCGTGGCACTCCCGAGCAGCCAGGCGTGGTACTCGGTTTGGATCGAGGTGGGAGCTGTCATGGCATGGCTTGGGAGCTCATAGCCGGCCAAGAAGACCTTGCTCTAAAAACCCTGTGGGCGCGCGAGATGCGTAACGGTGCTTATCGCGCAAAACTTTTAAAAGTAAGACTTCCCAGCGGTGAGTGCTTAAACGCTCTTGGCTTTGTAGCGCGCCGCGAACACCCAAACTTCTTGCGACTAAATGGGGACGAACTGCTTAAGCGTTTAGCGCAGTGCCGGGGCGACCGAGGATCGAATCAAGACTATCTCGCAAACACCGTGTATGCCTTGCAGCACCACGGTATCAGCGACCAAAAACTTCAGCAATTGCTCGAAGAAGTCCAGGCACGACGATCGAACTAAGTCATTGCGCCGCATAATCAAACGATGCGAAGCCGCCTCGATCTCTCTGATCTCCAACTCTTTGTGCATATTGCCGAGGCGCTGAGCCTCACAAGAGCTGCTGAGCAAAGCCACATGTCGCTTGCATCGGCAAGTAACCGCGTTCGCCAGCTTGAGGACCAACTTGGCACCAAGTTGCTCTATCGGCGCACCCACGGTGTCGCCTTAACCGCAGCAGGCGAGGCACTTTTGCTTCATGCGCGTCGCGTCTTAAGACAGCTTGACCATTTGCACATGGATTTGCGCGATTTCGCCGTGGGCTTGCGCGGTCATGTTCGCCTCTTTGCCAACACCACGTCAATCTCTGGCGATCTGCCCGAGGCGCTCGGCCTATTTCTTACACAAAACCCAACAGTTACCATTGACCTCAAAGAACACCTCAGCGCTGATGTCGTACTCGCCTTAAAACAGGCCCGTGCCGATTTGGGCATTGTCGCCGGTGAAATCGATACCGAAGGTTTGGCGGTCCACGAATTTGGCCATGACGATCTCGTGCTGGCCGTCCCTAAAACCCATCGCCTAACCCTGCGCAAGCAAGTCCACTTTGCCGATACCCTCGAGGAGTACCACGTCACCTTGAGCCAAAGCAGTGCACTTGCAGGATTTATATCAGCACAAGCTCAACAGCTTGGCGCAGATTTACAATTTCGATTACAAATGGCGAGTTTTGACTCCATTTTGCGCATGATCGAAGCAGGTGTTGGCGTGGGTGTTGTACCGCGCTCAGCGGCTGCTCGCTATGGTCGCAGAGGCTTATTTGCGGTGGTCGACCTCTACGATAGCTGGGCGATCCGCGAATTAAAAATTGTAGCGAAAGAGGCGTCGAGCCTTCCACGATCAGCCAAATCATTGCTCGACTTTTTAGTACAATGGCCTCAAGCACATCGCAGACGTGCGCGATACCGACGCCTATGAATTCATGGCCTTGCCAAATTCGATAAACCACTGGATGCTTTGTGGGTTTGCCATCGAGTCTTTATTGAGTGCTGCCGCTGGGTCTTGACCAAGCAGTATCTTTTTCACCGGCACTTCGAGCTTCTTACCTGATAAGGTGCGAGGAACCTCGGCGATGGCATGCACGGCATTTGGCACATGCCGGGCTGATAATTGTTCACGGATGGCACTGAGCAATCGCTTGCTGAGCGCTTCATCGAGTGCGTGCGCACCGCGCAAGACCACAAACAAGAGCATCATACTCGGGCGACCTAAGTACTCTAAATCGATGACGAGTGAATCGGCAATCTCCTCAAAGGCCTCGACCACTCGGTAGAGCTCACTGGTTCCCATCCGGATGCCATGGCGGTTTATGGTCGAATCTGATCGGCCATAAATAATGGCACTTCCTCGGTCGGTAATCTCTAGCCAATCGCCATGCCGCCACACGCCGGGAAACTGTGTGAAGTAGCTGTCAAAGTAACGTTTGTTTTCTGGATCGTTCCAAAAATAAAGTGGCATTGAGGGCAATGGCTTGGTACAAACCAATTCGCCCACTTGATTGATCAGGGCATGCCCCTCGTCGTCAAAGGCTTCGGTTGCCGAACCCAAACATCGACATTGCATCTCACCTTCATAAATCGGAAGCATGACCGAAGCACCAATAAAGGCTGCACCTGGATCGGTACCCCCTGAGATGCTTGCCAACATCACATCCTTGCTCACCGACTCATAGACCCAGCGATAGCCCGCAGCAGTAAGCGGCGAGCCTGTTGACCCAAGTGTTTTAAGCGCACTAAGATCAACATGCTCGCTTGGTCGGTACTGCTCCTTGATACACATCCCGATGTAAGCTGGGCTGATGCCGACCAAGTTTGCTCGATGTCGGCTCACGAAGGACCACAAAGTATCAAAGTTGGGATAACTCGGATGACCGTCAAGTTGCAAGATCGTTGCCCCGCCCATTAAAGCGCTGACCAAGGAGTTCCACATAATCCAACCGGTTGAGGTCTGCCAGAAGAAGCGCTCACCAGGATTGATATCGAGGCCCAAGGCCAAACTCTTTAAGCCTTCGACAATCGTGCCTCCATGACCGTGAACAATCGGCTTTGGCATGCCGGTGGTTCCAGAGGAGTAAACAATCCATAAAGGTGCATCAAAGGGCAAATCAACAAAGCTGGGCTTAGCGAAGTGGGTGCTTGATTGCCTCAGAAAATCTTGCATATCAACATAAGCCATGCCACGGTCGCTGCAATATGCTTTGATATGATCTGTTTTGTGTATCGTAGGTAATAAAATAACCAAGCGAAGACTTGGCAATTGTTTCAAAATATCGATCAGTACCTCACTTCGATCGTAAGCCTTTCCTGCATAGTGATAGCCATCAACAGCAACAAGTACGCTTGGTTCAATTTGGCGAAATCGATCAAGCACGCTTGTTGCGCCCATATCAGGTGAAGCTGAGGACCAAATCGCACCCAAAGATGCGCTTGCCATCAAGGCCATTAAACTTTCGGGAACATTGGGCATAAAAGCTGCGACACGATCACCTTGCTTAATGCCCTGATTGCGCAATAAGGCTTGCAAATGTGCAACATCAGAGGCTAGCTCCTGCCAAGTCCACTGCCTCTCGGCTTGTGTTTCGCTTTGCGCGATCACAGCGGCTTTTTGTGCAAAGTCCTCATGCTCAGACCATCTCAAACACTGCTTTGCATAGTTAATCGCTGCCCCTGTAAACCACGTGGCCCCTGGCATGGTGGCACTGGCAAGTACCTTGTGATAACCGGGCGCTGGCGTTGCGCTTTGGACCTTAAAGTGCTCCCAAATACTCGCCCAAAAGCCTTCAATATCATCCACTGACCACTGCCAGAGGCTTTGATAATCGTTGAATGTCAAGTCTCGTGTTTGTTTTAGAAACGATATATAACTTGTTATGGGCGAAGCGGCAAGGCGCTCAGCACTTGCCTGCCAGAGCATAGGTGGTATGGTTTTCATCATGATGCGCTATGTATCGTGAGGGTCCTTTTGCGAGCTCTTATCATCAAGCCTTGCATTGAGCTCAAAGGGTTGCAATAGGTGTTGCGGGCGATCCGACGGCGCCTGGCAGGCGAAGCGGCGGTGCTGTGAGTAAAAACCTGGAGCGCTTCTGGGCCTTTAAAGCCTGGGCTAGTTCGTGGAGGTACCAAATTTCACCAAGCGGTACACCCAGCTTAAATAAGCAGTGCTGATGCAGGGGTAAGGTCGCGCAAGGACCGGGGGGCTTGCTGCCATCGTAGTGTTCAACCGCATAGTTATCAGCAATCAGCGCGCTAATCTGACGATCGCTGATCCACTGCAATAAGCGCTCGTCGCGTCCATCAAGTGCAGCGCACAAATCGTGAGCAAGTTCAGCATCCGGCTTACCGGCCCACTCGACGATTCGATCGGTAAATCCGGTGTAGATGCAAAGCATATCGCCAGCTTCGACGATGACGCCTTGTTCTTCGATCAGTTTCATCAATAAATCATAACCAACCACGGTTCGGCCGTCGCCCAGCTTATCGCGCAAATTAATCAGCACGCCTCGTCCTTGCATGCCATGCTTGGCCAAGTGCTCCACACTTAAGGCATGCGCAGCCGACTGCCAGGCTGCGGCTTGCGAGCGATCGGGATTTTCAGCGGCTGTCAGTGTAAATGACTTATCGGGCCGGTATCCGTTATAAAAAACTGGCTCTGCAATGCCATCGCCATTGGCATCAAATAGACTACCGACATGGGCAAAACTGTCCCATTGAGTTGAGTATTGAAGCCATAAAAGCACCTTGTCATCGTTGACCACATCGATTGCATCGTCAACGTCGCGGCGCACTTCGTAAATCCAGTTGGGTGCGCCTTGTCGAATGGTTGGCGATAGCTGCGGAGGAAACCTTCTTGGATTAAGAACATTACCACCTGGCAAATTTAAAGGTAGCGATAGGCAAAAACTTTGTCCAGTTTTAACCTCGGCCACACCTTGTAAGACTTTTTGGGGGGTGATGAGATTGACCCGCCCCAGTTGATCATCATCACCAAAATCGCCCCATGTCGATCCCTGGGGGCGTTGTTGATAGCGGCCTGTGCTCATTGATGTTTCTCCCTTAGCGATGACTTAAGATCCAGCATGGTGTTGAGCAATGACTCAAGCTCTTAGCTCAGCTTTCACGTTCATCGCATCAATAAGGTGATTTCATGGCAAGCACGCCCGCTTTGCAAGTTCATTCGGCCCGTTTATGGGACAGCCTTATGGCATTGGCGCAAATAGGTGCTACCGACAAGGGTGGTGTTCGGCGTTTGGCGCTCACCGAGCTTGACCGGCAGGCCCGAGATCTTGTGTGTGGCTGGTTCCGTGACGCCGGGCTTAAGCTGCGTGTGGACCAGATTGGCAATGTGTTTGCCAGGCGCGAAGGTTCGAATCCTAAGCTAGCTGCCGTGGCAACAGGTAGTCATATCGACACCCAGCCAAGCGGTGGCAAGTTTGATGGCAACTACGGCGTACTTGCAGGTTTAGAAGTCGTTCGTTGCCTTAATGATGCCGGCTTGGTCACGAAACGGCCCATCGAGGTCTGCATTTGGACCAACGAAGAAGGTTCTCGCTTTACACCTGTCATGATGGGCTCTGGCGTTTGGGCGGGTGCTTTTTCGCTTGAACATGCCCAACAAGCACGGGATACAGCAGGTATCACAGTCCTTGAAGCGCTTCGGCAGATCGCTTATGAGGGTTCTGTGCCTTGTGGGCCAAGCAATGAGTATCCAAGTTATCACGCTTACTTTGAAGCGCATATTGAGCAAGGCCCTGTGTTGGAGGATGCGAATCTTCCGATCGGCGAGGTGATTGGAGCTTTGGGTCAACGATGGTTTGATGTTCGAATTCACGGCATGGACGCGCATGCTGGGCCCACACCGATGCATTTGCGCAAGGACGCCATGCTAGCTGCAGCAGCAATCGTGCAGGAAGTTAATTCGATTGCGTTATCACACAGCCCCTATGGGCGAGGGACGGTTGGCAGTCTTCGGGTTGAACCCAACTCCCGCAATGTAATACCGGGCTTTGTGCAGTGCTCGGTGGACTTTCGCCATCCCGAGCTTGAAGGATTGATCGATATGGAGGCTCGGTTAAGACGCTTTGCTGAACAACTCGCAGCGCAAAGACGTCTTGATATCGATATTGAAAAGGTTACGGAGTTTGCCCCCTGTAAGTTTTCAAGCGCTTGTCTTGATGCTATTGGTCAAAGCATTAAAACCTTAGGGCTTTCGAGTATGCCTATTGTGAGTGGCGCAGGGCATGATGCGGTTTATGTCGCCAGGCAGGCTCCATCCGCTATGATTTTTATCCCTTGTAAAGATGGCATTAGTCATAATGAGATCGAAGATGCTCGGCCCGAACATATTGAGGCTGGGGCCAATGTCTTGCTCGGTGCAATGATACAAATGGCGCAACAATAAGTTTTTGTGCCCCAGACCCTGAGGATTCGGCCTAGCGCTTAGCGCGCAAAAAGTTGATCGATGTCTGCAAAGGCCTTGAACTCGAGGGCATTGCCTGAGGGATCAAGAAAGAACATGGTGGCTTGCTCACCAACCTGTCCTTGAAAGCGTACATGGGGTTCAACAATAAAGCGCTGACCTGCGTCTTTAAGACGCTGAGCGAGATCTTGCCAGTCACTCATATCAAGCACAACGCCGAAATGCCGTACCGGGACTTGATCGCCGTCAACGCCGTTGGTGGCAGCTATCCCACATGCTTGTGGTGCAAGGTGGGCGACGATTTGATGGCCGAATAAGTCAAAGTCGACCCAGTCAGGCGCGCTACGCCCTTCAGGGCAAGCCAATAGCTCACCATAAAAAGCACGTGCCTGCGCGATATCGTGCACAGGGAAGGCTACGTGAAAAGGCCGGTACTGGCGCTTTGAGGGCAATAATGATTCCATGGTTGATCGCTTTAGGATGTAGTTAAGCTTTCTTGACGTCGTCTTGCGAGCGCGGATTTTGCAATAGCATGGCGAGCTTGCCAAAACAAAGACCCCAAAAAGCAGAACCAAGACCAGCTAACTGGACACCCGATAAAACAACCAATAGGCAAAGGGTTTGCGGGAGACTTTGTCCGAGGTCTTTGTCCTGATACGCCTGCTGAAGTGCAGCCGTCATACTGCTCATCAATGCAATCGAAGCTAAGGTCAAGACAAGTACAGGGTGTAACCACATCAATGCCTTGATCACCCACAATGCAAAACCGGCAATCAGCACATATAAAACCCCAGCCCAGGCTGAAGCCTTCCATCGATCCCCGACAGACTCACCAGCTTGTGGGCCGAGACATAGTGCGGCAGTGATTGCCGCTAAATTGAGCGCATGCCCACCAAACATCGCCGCTACAGCACTGAGCAGCGATGACGCAAAAAGCAAACGATCCGGATTGCTTGAATAACCAAAGCTCTTAATCGCAGCCAATCCGGCCATATTCTGACCGGTTAAGGTCACCAAAAACAAGGGAAGACCAAGCCCCAGCATGACAGTCAGATCAAAGCTTGGCCACAGCCATTGCTTTAAGTCCAAGGATGCACCTTCTTGGCCTTGCCCAAAAGTTTTAGCGGCTTCAAAGCCCATGCCTGCCAGCGTCGATGTCATGTTGGCTGCATGTTCATGGAAATGAAAGTAAGTTGACCAGGCGATCGCGATGAGCAACATCACGAAAATCGCGCCTGTGTTCCAAAGACGACGCATCACAAAAAAACCAACCCACATGCTTGCCACAGGCAAATACATCGACTGCTGAAATCCTTGCTCGACACTTTCTATGGCCAAGCGCAACAAGATGCCGGCTAGCAAAGCGCTAGCAAGCTGCGCTGGGATTAAACGCATGACCCAACTTAAGCCTCTTAAGAGGCCCATGGCCATACCGAGGGCAGCGGCGAAAATAAACGCACCCATGGCACTCGAGAAATCGTTCACACCCGCCGAAATCAATAAAGCTGCGCCTGGGGTAGACCAGGCAAAAAGAAGTGGGGTTTTAGATTTATACGATAAATAAAGCGATAAAAAGCCTTGGCCGGCACTTAAAGCTGCCAGGGCAAGTGCTGCTTGACTTACGGAAGCGCCAAGCGCTTGGAGAGCCTGCCATACAATCGCAACAGAACTGGCATAGCCCACGAGAACTGCTACTGCGCCTGCTGTAAAAGCTTGCACCGGGTGCCTAGACCTTGGCTTGTAACGACGATTTATAAACTAGAGCGATCTATACCTTAAGCTTAAACATCAATTCTTGCGGTTAAGGCATTGCGCTCGATGAATGCTCGCCTTGGCTCTACGTCATCACCCATTAAGGTTGAAAACATCTGGTCTGCACTAATTGCATCTTCAATTTGCACTCTGAGCAAACGACGCACCGATGGATCCATGGTGGTCTCCCATAATTGGCCAGGATTCATCTCACCAAGTCCCTTGTATCGCTGTCGATTCATGCCGCGATCAGCCTCTGCAAAAAGCCAACGCATAGCCTCTTCGAAGCTTTGAACAGGAGCTTGCTTCTGACGGTCAGCACGATCACTATCGTTTTTCTTGATCAGTGCGCCGTTCGTTAGCAAGTTAGAAAGACTTTTTGCAGCCTCGCCTAAGGCTATAGCGTCTGCTGAGAGCAAAAACTCAGCATCGATACTGGTACTGCGTTGGTTGCCATGCTGAAGTCTTCTAACGACAAGCATCCAGTGCTCAGTCATCGGGTGCATCAATGCTTGGACCTGTAAGCTCGGATCGTCGACACCACGGTGAGCGGCTATGGAAAGCATGGTTTGTAATAATCGATTGGCGCTTTCTTGCGCTTGAGTCGGTCCGCTTAAATCAAGCTCGCAACCGTTAACCAGTGCCCGTAGCGCTTGGACATCCATGGTTTTTGATAAGCGCTCGATGACTGCATCAGCGATCAATTGCTTTCTTGCCAATTCAGCCAAGGCATCGCCGCCGAGGCTCACTTGTCCTTCGCCAAGATAGAGTTCGGCACCTTGAAGCGCCGCATTGAGCAAGTACTGATTGAGCTCGTGGTCGTCCTTTAAGTAACGCTCATCTTTGCCCAACTTGATCTTGTACAGCGGAGGCTGGGCAATGTATACATAGCCACGCTCGATCAACTCAGGCATTTGTCGATACAAAAGCGTTAACAATAGGGTGCGAATATGTGAACCGTCCACATCGGCATCGGTCATGATAATGACTCGGTGGTAACGCAATTTAGCGGCATCAAACTCAGGTCCTATGGAGGTACCTAGCGCAGTAATGAGTGTCGTTATCTGTTCTGAAGCGATTAATTTATCAAATCGAGCCTTTTCAACATTAAGTACTTTGCCGCGAAGTGGCAGTATGGCTTGAAATTTTCTATCACGACCCTGCTTGGCTGAACCACCTGCTGAGTCCCCTTCAACAATATATAGTTCAGCTTTTGCTGGATCTTTCTCCTGGCAGTCGGCAAGCTTACCGGGCAGCCCTACGCCATCTAAAATACCCTTTCGACGCGTCATCTCACGCGCTTTGCGTGCAGCCTCCCGCGCTCTCGCAGCGTCTATAATTTTACTAACGATTACCTTGGCATCGGCTGGGTTTTCTAGCAGGAAATCTTCAAGTGCCTTGGCTACCAGATCTTCGACGGGCGCTCTTACTTCAGACGACACAAGTTTGTCTTTGGTTTGACTTGAAAACTTCGGTTCGGGTACTTTGACCGACAACACGCAAGTCAAACCCTCCCGCATATCATCGCCCGATGTCTCAACTTTGGCTTTTTTTGCGATCTCGCTTTGTTCGATATATTTATTGATGACCCTTGTCATCGCCGCTCTAAGACCGGTTAAGTGGGTGCCGCCATCGCGCTGCGGAATATTATTGGTGAAACAAAGTACTTGTTCGTTATAGCCATCGTTCCATTGCATGGCGACTTCAACGCCAATCTGACCAGCCGCGGGACCTTCGCTCGCCTTTGTTCCCTGCATGTAAACGATACGTGGATGAATGGCTGTTTTGTGACGATTAATATATTGAACAAAACCTTGAACGCCACCGGTAAAAGCAAAGTCTTCCTCTTTACCGCTTCGCTGATCGATCAACTTTATACGAACACCATGGTTTAAAAACGATAACTCTCTTAGCCGCTTGGCCAGAATGTCGTAATGGTATTCAATAGTTCCGAAAATTGTATCGTCGGCTAGAAAATGTACTTCAGTGCCTCTTTTCTCTGTAATCCCTATCACTTGCATCGGCGAGGTATCAACCCCATCGACTTGAACGATTTGACGATGCTGGCAAACACCGCGATGAAACTCCATAAAGTGGGTGTTGCCATCTCTTTTTATCGTTAGTCGAAGCCACTTTGATAGCGCATTGACACATGACACGCCAACACCATGCAGCCCACCCGAAACCTTATAACTATTTTGATCAAACTTCCCACCCGCGTGAAGTTCGGTCATAACGATCTCCGCTGCACTGCGTTTTGGTTCGTGTTTGTCGTCGTCTTTAATACCCGTGGGTATGCCTCTGCCGTTGTCGATAACAGATATCGACTGATCGTGGTGAATAGTGATTAAGATTTCATCACAATATCCAGCTAATGCTTCGTCGATGGCATTGTCGACCACTTCAAACACCAAGTGGTGCAGGCCAGTTCCATCGGAGGTGTCTCCGATGTACATACCTGGACGTTTTCTTACAGCGTCAAGGCCTTCAAGGATTTGGATCGACGAAGAATCATAAGATTGAGTCATAGGTGCTTCTTTCAGCCTTAAATGCGCATGGGCATCACGACATATTTGAAATTCGGATGGTTGGGAACCGTAATGAGAGCACTTGCTGAACCATCGCGTAATGATATGCAAACTTGATCGGTTTTTAGATGTTGTAAGACTTCAAGCAAATATTGAACATTAAAGCCTATCTCTGTCGGTTCCGCTGCATAGTCCATCGCTATTTCATCAACGGCTTCTTCTTGGTCGGCATTATTGGTTTGAATCGTTAGTGCATCGTGTTGAAAACTTAAGCGAACCCCTTTGAATTTCTCCGTCGTAACAATCGACGCACGTTGTAAGCTTGAAGCAAATAAAGCGCGATCGATGCTTGCAACGCGCTCTAGTCCTTGTGGGATCACCCTTTCGTAGTCAGGAAACTTCCCTTCGATTAGTTTGCTAACGAGTTCAATACCGCCAAAACTTGCTCGCAACCGTTGTTGGCCAAACTCGAGCGATATGGGGTCATCCACATCTTGTAGAAGGCGCATCCATTCGCCTACAGTTTTTCTTGGCACGATAAGATCTTGCCTCGGCAGAGAGTCATCGAGATCCATGTCGCAATAAGCTAAACGGTGTCCATCGGTCGCAACAAGCTTAAGTTTTTTGTCGTCGGTGACTAAGAGAAGACCGTTTAGGTAATAGCGGATGTCTTGTTGTGCCATGGCATACGACACCATGCTTAAGAGATGTTTGAAGGCCTTTTGCGGCACTGTTAAGCGGTTTGTAAAAAGCTCTTGGACCAGAACTTGAGGAAACTCTTCGGCTGCCATGGTTTGCAAAGACACGCGGCTCTTTCCGGCAGTAATGCTTGCTTTGCGTGCTTGAATCGATAAGGCTACCTCGCTAGCATCCGGTAAAGCGCGAAGTACGTCGATGACTTTTCGTGCTGAAACAGTGATGGCCATGTCATCGCTATCGCCGCCAAGATGGGCGATGGTGCTGATTTGCATTTCTGTATCGGTAGCAACAAAGCGTAGTTCGGTGCCCTGTTTTTGAATCAAAACATTGGCCAGAATCGGCATGGTGTTCTTTTTTTCGACAATGCCAGCTACGACCTGTAAGGGTTTGAGCAAGGCGTCGCGAGATGCTTTAACCAGCGCCATGGGTTTCTCCTAATAACTTATAACTTTTCTATAGAAATTACATGGTTGTTGTTGATGTAGGTCATAGCTTGTTGTTGATAAGTGGTCTAAGCACTTGCTGCAGCATCAGATTGTCCCTGTCATAAAGCCTGGATAAAACCTCGGTTGGGCGGGTATAAGCTTGCATAAGTTTTCACGCTTGGGGCAAGGCAGGCGATTTGTTCCCAAGTCATACATACATGCCCGCTACTTGTCGAAGCCTTAATGGGGCCCCAACTCACAGGCTTATCCACTGCAAAGCCCACGGGGGTTGGTTTGAGCGGTCTGGCTTGCATGATCTAGCTTCGGAGCGTTTGTTCAAGAACTTTGAGCGCATGATTAAGTTCGTTTTCATGCTGTCTACGTTCGGTAATACGGCGCACGGCGTGTAAAACCGTGGTGTGATCGCGACCCCCGAAGAGCTCACCGATTTCAGGAAGTGATTTCTGTGTGAGTTCTTTGGCTAAATACATAGCAACCTGGCGTGCTAATGCGATGTGTGCAGGTCGCCTTTTGGAATACATGTCGGCAACTTTAAGCTTGTAATAGTCTGAGACGGTCTTTTGTATATTTTCAACCGAAATAGCTGGCCGATTTAAGTCGAGCAGGTCTTGTAGCGCTTCTTTTGCAAGTTCGAGCGTGATGGCCTGTCCTCGGAAAGTTGATGCCGCTACAAGCCGGTTGAGCGCGCCTTCAAGTTCCCGGACATTACTGCGCAGGTTTTTGGCAACAAAGAAGGCAACATCATCGGGTAAGCCCACCTGGCGTAGTTCTGCCTTACGGTGAAGAATAGCCGTTCTCGTTTCGAGATCAGGAGGCTCGATTGCGACGATTAAGCCACTGTCAAACCTTGAAACCAGCCGATCCTCAACACCGCTCATTTCTTTTGGGTAGGTATCGCAGGTAACGATGATTTGCTTGCGCGCAGCGAATAAGGATTCAAAAAGGTAAAAAAATTCCTCTTGGGTTCGCGGTTTATTGGAAAGAAACTGGATATCGTCAATCAAAAACAAATCGAGCTTTTGATACTGAGCCCTCATTTCCTCAGAGTTTTTACGCTGGATAGCACGCACCATCTCATCGAAGAATTCCTGTGCATGAATATATCGAAGCCTTGCACCTGGACTGCGTTCTCGGATGGCATTGCCCACGGCGTGCATCAGATGGGTCTTGCCAAGGCCTACGCCGCCGTAAATAAAGAGGGGGTTGTACTCCAGGCCAGGACGCTGGCTCACTTGTAAGGCGGCAGCGCGAGCCATTTGGTTTGATTTACCAGTTACAAAATTATCAAAATTTAGTTCGCGATTAAGTCTTGAGTGCTCACCCGTTGCGGCTTCTTTCGTTTGATTGCTTGCGATAGGGTTTGAAACCGGGCTGCTTAAACCGTGGCCTGTTGTAGAGCTCGCCGATTGCAGAACTTCATCGTCTTCTCGAACCGTATCTAGGGGGATATTGATTTCAAACTGCAAGCCGAGCCCAGGCTTGTTGGGTGCTGCGTCATTTAAAAGCTCTTCGAGCCTTTGACCCCATTGTTGTTTGATCCAATTGAGCTTGAAAGCGTTAGGACAGCCGATTCGAAGACTGTGAGCCTCTTCTTGATAGCCAAGATAGGCGAGCGGCTTAATCCAGGTCTTAAAGAGTTGCGGCGAGATTTCCCGTTCGAGTTGCTCGATGCATCGCATCCACTGCTCAAGCACGCCTAGCTCCTTGGATGGCGTTTTGGGTTTTAGACACTTTGGGCTTGAAGGGCAACATCTTTGGACTTGAAGGGCAATATGACTTGTTAGTTTAACTGGTTGAAGGAAGATTTCCTTGCCTACAGACCTCGGCTTTAGACGCCAACGAATTGACAAGAGCGCTTTTCTTTTGTTGTAATCGAAGGCTTTTCACACAAAAGCCATGGATTTGTCATGAAGCGCACCTATCAGCCTTCGGTCACTCGCCGCAAACGCACGCACGGTTTCTTGGTCCGCATGAAGACGCGCGGCGGCAAAGCAGTCATTCGCGCGCGTCGCGCTAAAGGTCGCAAGCGTTTAGCGGTCTAAGCAAGCTTTTGACCAGTTTATTGAAGCGACGATGGCATCGGCCAATCGGCTGATAAGACTTGCACGCTGCGGTCCGTGGAGTTTGCATAGGATTGCCAACTCCGAATCGCTGCGTACAAGTACAGAGCTTCGCATAAGCATTGCTAAACGGATCGTCCCCTTAGCGATCGAGAGAAACCGTTTGCGACGCCTTGCCAGGGAGAGTTTTCGCGCAAAGCTCGCCGATGGTGGATATACGCATGCCCGTGGTCGGTCGGCTTGGCTTTTGCGCCTTGATCGTCGGCTCGACGAGCTTGCAGCGGTCAGCCTTAAGCACTTATGCACCTCGCAACGTAAACGGCTTTATCGCCAAAGCCTTGATGCGCTTTGGGTGCTTATTTGATCGGCCAGGCATGATCGATGAAAAGCGCTGATAAGCCTTATTCAAAGACAAAGAAGCTGGGAAATCTCATCAAGGGTTTGGATCATTGCGGTCAGCGCCTTGGTCTTATGCTCATCCGGGGCTACGAATACAGCATCCGCCCAGTGCTTGGCCCATCGTGCAGGTTTTTGCCTAGTTGTTCGGAGTATGCAAGACAGGCGTTACAAAGCCATGGTACGGCTAAAGGTGTTTATTTGAGTCTTAAACGTCTTTGCAGATGTCATCCTTTTCACCCCGGGGGTATCGATGAGGTTCCGGACGCATATGCTTGTCGTGGTACAAAGCCTGCTGACCAAAGACCGATACACAAAAGCGCCAGCGAGCAAGCGGCTCCTTAGCTTTTACCGATCCTAGTAGATATCACTATGCAACATCAAATCCAGCGCACCATTCTTTGGGTGATTTTTTTCTCGTCCTTGTTCTTTTTGTGGGATGCCTGGCAACGTCACCAGGGCCAGCCCGGTTTTTTTGCGCCTCCACAGGAGCGTTCAACCAGCGCTTCGAAAGATTCGCAATTGCCTGAAGTAAAGCCAGTATCGAATGAGGTGCCCCAAGCGGGGCCTTCCACAGCCCCGACCGATAAGGCGCAAATCCCCGGTGCGGCGACAAACGGCCTGCAGGCAAACCAGCAAGCCGCAAGCGCATCAGCAAGCAACAAATCTACTAACGATGCTGCGTCGAAAGCAAAAGCAGAGCAATGGACGCTTGAGAACAAAGTCTTAAAAGTATCGATTCTTGCCGAGGGTGGTCAAATTGTCCGAAGCGAATTGCTCAAGCAACGTGAGCTTAACGAGCCAAGCAAAAACGTCGTCTTGCTTAACCAAGAGGGACAAAACCACTACCTTGCGCAACAAGGCTGGATTAGTGCCCAAGCCGAAAAGCGATTTCCTACCCATCAATCGAGCTTCCAACTGCTTGAGCAAAGCGCCGGGCGCTTAGTCATTGAGGCAAGCGAAGGCGATCTAAAAGTCAGGCGTCTTTATCAACTCGGTCCCGACGACTATGTCATTAAGATTGAAGAGACCGTACAAAATTTGGGCACAAGTCCCTTGGCGCCAATTGCGTATCGGCAATTGTTGCGTGACAGCAAACCCCCGGCGGGCGAGTCACAGTTCTACAGCACATACACAGGCCCGGTGGTTTATACCGAGCAGGGCAAATTTCAAAAGGTCGATTTCCCCAGCATCGAAAAAGGCAAGGCTGACCATGTCAAACAAGCCTCCGATGGCTGGCTAGGCCTGATTCAGCATCACTTTATCGCTGCTTGGCTTCCCCAGGATCAACGACAACGCGAATATTTCACAAGGCGTGTTGAAGGCAATCCGGTGCTTTACAGCGTAGGCGCGCTTGAGCGTTTTGCAGAGCTTGCCCCCGGAGCGAGCTTGAGCACTACCGCCCGCTTATTGGTCGGTCCGCAAGATCAGCGCATGCTCTCAGCGATTGCGCCTGGTCTAGATTTAGCGGTGGACTATGGCTGGTTGTCGATGTTTGCCAAGCCGATCTTTTGGCTACTTGAGCAAATGCATAGCCTGAGCAATAACTGGGGTGTGGCCATTATTCTGCTCACTGTGATCATCAAGTCCTTGTTTTTTCCATTGCAATCAGCAAGTTACAAGTCGATGGCACGTATGAAAGCCGTCACCCCACGGATGATGGCAATCAGGGAGCGTTATGGCAACGATCGTATCCGGATGAACCAAGCGATGATGGAACTCTACAAAGAGGAAAAGATCAACCCGCTAGGAGGCTGTTTGCCGATCGTGGTGCAAATTCCAGTTTTCATTGCGCTCTACTGGGTGTTGTTAGCCTCTAGTGAAATGCGTTTTGCACCCTTTTTGTATTTGGACAATCTGGCTGCACCAGATGCCTTATTTGGCACTTATTTTGGTGTGCCGATCGGCTTGATGCCGATTTTGATGGCTGTCACGATGTTTATCCAGACCAAGCTCAATCCAACGCCCCCCGATCCTGTTCAGGCCAAGCTGATGATGATTATGCCGATCGTGTTTTCGGTGATGTTCTTCTTCTTTCCTTCGGGTTTGGTTCTGTATTGGCTTGTCAACAATATGTACTCGATCGCGCAGCAATGGGTGATTACTCGTCGTATTGAGGCACAAAGTGCCAAAGAGCGCCGCAGCTGACACCGGCCGGGTTTGCATTCACGATCGCGATTTTCAGGCTGTTTGCTGGCAGTCTGAACTCGAACCGATGGCTTTTGTGCCTTCGGCCTATGTCGAGGATCTTCTTGAGGCCGGTTTGGTGCTACCCGCGAAGGGCCCCTTTCAGCCTTATTGTTTTCACCCTGCCCTGAGCGCGGGTAGTCAACTCGAAGCCGACTTTCAAGCGCTGGCGTTTCGCTGGTATCGCGAGGGGAAGCTTCCCGCGTGGCGCGAAGAGTGTTTTGATCTATTCGCTCCTGGCTCGACAAAGGCGAAATTTAAGCTTGAGCGGGTCGCTGCGAGACACTTGGGTTTTTGGACCGAGGCAGTCCACGTCAATGGTTTACTGGCGGGTGGTGAGATGATGTGGCTTGCGCAACGGTCGATGGCAAAAGACAGCGATCCAGGCATGCTCGATAACATGGTAGCTGGTGGATTAAGTGCTGGGGAAAGCATCGAAGCCTGCCTCTGGCGCGAATGTTGGGAAGAGGCCGGTCTGGATCCAGACAATCGGCAACAAATCATCGACAACGAAGGACTAAAGCCATTAAGGGTCATACACATTCAATGTATTGAAGCCCTTACAACCGCTTGGCCTTATCTTCGACGCGAACGCTTGTATGCTTATTCCTTAAGCTTGCCCAAAAGTTTCGTCCCTGTTAATCAAGACGGCGAGGTAATCGCTTATCGTTGTGTTGACCGCAAAGAATTAAGGCAGCGGATCGATGAGGCTGCCCTCACCCAAGACGCGGCTTTGGTGGCCTCTTTATGGCTATAGGCAAACACCGCCGGTTTACAACGCTCGCTTAATGACCTCGTGAACGCTTCCAAAAAGCCCAGCAAATTCGTGCCAATTCTGGCCCAGGCCACAGCAAAAGGCTTATCGGCGATTGCCGTCTTAAGGGTCTCAGGTAGCGATTTAGCAGCAAGCCTTCTGGCACGACTTGCCTGGTCCTTGGAGCCACGCCGCGCGAGCCTTAGAACCTTAAGGGCACCTAGCGGCGAGGCGATCGATCAGGTCTTAGCAATTTTTTTTCCCGCACCGCATTCTTTTACCGGTGAAGATTTATTGGAGTTCCACACCCATGGGTCGCCTGCGCTAATCGCCTGGGCGATGGAGGCTTTGCTGGATTATGGCAAGCCAGAGGGCATGCGCCTGGCAAAGCCAGGAGAGTTTTCAGAACGCGCTTTCTTAAATGCTCGTATGGATCTTGCCCAAGCAGAAGCCGTTGCCGATTTAATTGCCGCTTCGACCAGACTCCAAGCCAAAGCTGCCTTGGCTTCGCTTCAAGGCGAGTTTTCTAAGCAGGTGCATCAGCATTTGGAGGCCGTTCAACATATGCGCCTTCTGGTCGAAGCAGCGCTTGATTTTCCTGAAGAGCCCGTCGAGAGCCTCTCCGAATGGGGTTTGGACGCGGCATTTGATCAAGCGATTGCATCCATGCGGCGCCAACTTCCAGCCTGGAAGCAGGGGGCTCAATTACAACAAGGACTCAGCCTCGCCTTAATCGGGCCGCCCAATGCAGGAAAAAGCAGCTTGCTTAATGCATTTGCAGGGGAAGAACTCGCATTAGTGGATGCTGAGCCCGGTACGACCCGCGATCGAATTACCCAGCGTTTTCAGTGGGCGGGCCAACTCATAGAAATGACCGACACAGCAGGAATACGCGATGCATCGCAGGCCGGGCGCATCGAATTACGCGGCATGGAGCGTAGTTGGGAAAGTGCGCAACATGCTCAGGCGGTGCTTTTGGTGATAAGCGTCGAAGACTTAAAGCCCCAAGCCGATCTTCGAGCGCTGATGGCCGAGGCAGGCAACCATGCTATGGCCTGGTGGAACACACATGGTCGCTCGAGCCCTGATCAAAGGATCGATCCACCCACGCTGGTTGTGCTGAACAAAATCGATTTGTTAGGCCAGACGTCAACACAACAAACCCATCATGTGCTCGAAGCCACTTGGCCGGTGATTGCGGTTTCAGCCAAAGAGGTTCAAGGACTTGAAGCTTTGATGCAAGCTGTTTTAAAACAACTCGTTGATGAAGGACAAAGTAGCGAGCCCGTCTGGGCCAGGCTTCGCCATGTCAAAGCGCTTGAGCGGGCCATGGGGCACTTAGCGCTTGCTCAAGATCACTGGACGACATCAACAGGACAAGCGGACCTGATGGCAGAAGAGCTAAGGCTAGCGCAGCAGGCTTTGGCTGAAATAGTCGGAGCCTGGAGCGATGAAGACTTGCTTGGCGCTATTTTTGGTCGATTTTGTATTGGTAAGTAGGCAATGCGAGCGACTTGTGCCCAAGGCATTATGGCGGTGAGAGCAGTGCGAGTTCCTCAAACAAGCGCTCCCAGCCCGAAGCTTTGTCTGGCCACTGGCGTTCGGGCTTTTGTTGAAGCCAACCGAGCATACGGGGAAGCTGCCAGTCGTTGAGCTCGGCTGGCATGGCGATGGGGTGCCGCCACAATCGCCGCAAGAGATTCGGGTCGATCGCAAAAACGCCGGCGAGATGTTCGAGTACGAGACTGTCTTGTCCCGAATCAATGACCTGCTGAAGTCGCGCATGATGGTTAAGCAAGAGCTTGTCGGCCAACCAGGGTCCTAACCATGGCAAATGGGCAAGTACATGTTCCCTTGCGGCAGCATGGCGTGGGTCGCGATGAAGCCAGTTATAAACCCCCCAAGGAATTCTCGGGTCGATACGAGCGCTCGCTTGAAGCGTAAGCGGGGACAAGCTGCCCTCAAGCACATAGGCCAGACGTTCTTGGACTTGATGCTCGCGTTGACGCAAGGCGCGCATGGCCCGGCTGTAAAAACCGATATCGAGTTCGCCTCTTCGAAGCGCAGCTTGCAATGCCTTAAGTAACAAGGGCCGTTGCGGCCCGTCACTAGGTTGGGAATGCGGCTCCTGCTGACGCAAAAAGCCCTCGCGCAGCAAATGGCTGCTCGCCTGGCCTGCATCATGCAGCCGGGTGAGCATGCCTCGAGCAAGGGTTTGGTAAATCAGGTCCACTGGGGCATGTTGAGGGTCCTCGTGTAAGGCTTTACGAAGGCGGGCAAGTGTTTGATCATCAAGCAAGGCACGAAAATCGAAGGCCATAGCCTCGCGCGAAATACCAATCACCCTTAAGGCCATGCCCCAGCGCCGAATGATCGGGGTAAACACCGGGTGTTGAAGCGTCCAAAGCGCTTCGGTGCCAGGGATTTGCACCAGTAACAAAGGCCAGTCACTGTTGGCATCGCGCCAGCAAAATGCTCGTGCCAAGAGCCTTTGCTCTTTTGCGATGAAGGCTAATTCGGGCCCTACGGTGCCAGCGTCCTCGAGTTCAGCATCGAGCGAACAGGGATCAACGGTTAAAGCGTTAAAAAAAACGCTCATGCCGGCTCTAGCTGGTGTGGCTTAGGCGCCCGCCCGAGCGACGCTTTGATGAAGCGCCAAACCCACCAGGCCGAGCAATAAGGCAAAGGCCGCGAGCCCGAAAGATGCACTTCGCTCGAGCCAAATGGCCAAGCCAACGCCTAAAACCGAGAGGCTGCTAAGCCAGCGCATCGTTATCTTAGTGCGCGCTACCGCAAGTGGAAACCAGCGATCATCAGGCAAAAAATCGACAGCAGCGCCTGAGCGGCCCTGACCAACAGCCGGCAAGCGGACTGCTTCAAATGGGCGACTGGCATCGCCTTCTTTACGCGGCATCTCCATCAGAAATACTGTAGCACCAAGTCAAGCTCCGCGCATAGCCTAGGGTTGAAAAGCGCTAAACTCGGGCCCCCAAAGTCATGATTTCGTCACATGACTCTTCCATGAGCGAGGACCGATATGTCAAGCCCCTCCCCCGCAGCTGGCAAAGCAACGATCTCTTACCCTACAGGTTCGCAAGATGTGCGCAGCGCAATCCCAAGCACGACGACAAACCCGCATGAGGATAAAGACCCTCGCCACCGCGCTGATTGGGGGCCACTTGAGCGGATGTCGCACTGGATGACTCTGCCTTTAGCCCAGTTGCGGGCACAGGTGAAGGCACCTGAGGGACTATCCCACCGTCGACTCATGGCCTGGGTTGCCTCAGTCGCCGAACATACCCAACCGATCGAGGTGGTTTGGGCTGATGGTTCTCAAGCCGAATATGAGCGCTTATGTAGCGAGATGCTCGAAAGCGGCACGCTGATAGCGCTCAACCCACAAAAGCGGCCGCACTCATTTTTGGCCCGCTCGGCGCCCTCTGATGTTGCGCGGGTTGAGGACCGAACCTTTATTTGTTCGGATAGCCAGCAAGAGGCGGGGCCAACCAATCATTGGATTGATCCGGTGCAAATGCAACAAACACTTAGCGATTTATTTGCTGGGTGCATGAAGGGGCGAAAGCTTTATGTCGTGCCCTTTTCGATGGGGCCGCTTGGCAGCCCAATTGCACACATCGGGGTTGAGCTCTCCGATAGTCCGTACGTCGTGGTCAATATGCGCATGATGACTCGCATGGGGAGCGCAGCCCTTGCGCAGCTGGGCGATGAAGGCGATTTTGTCCCCTGCGTGCATAGCGTCGGTATGCCTTTGGCCGCGGGACAAAACGATGTGGCTTGGCCCTGTAACGACACCAAATACATTGTTCACTTTCCCCAGACCCGTGAGATCTGGTCTTATGGTTCGGGATACGGGGGCAACGCTTTACTGGGTAAAAAGTGCTTTGCCTTAAGAATTGCCTCGACCATGGGTCGCGACAACGGCTGGCTTGCCGAGCATATGCTTATTTTGGGCGTTACTGATCCGGCGGGGCGTAAATACCATGTGGCTGCTGCGTTTCCATCAGCTTGCGGGAAAACCAATTTTGCAATGCTTATTCCGCCCAAGGAACTTGGTCAATGGAAGGTGAGCACCGTGGGCGACGATATAGCCTGGATCAAACCGGGCGCAGATGGCCGTCTTTATGCCATCAATCCCGAGGCCGGTTATTTCGGTGTAGCACCAGGCACTTCAGCAAAGACCAATCCCAATGCCTTGGCGATGTTGGCGTCGCACACGATATTTACCAATGTTGCCCTAACCGACGATGGCGATGTTTGGTGGGAAGGATTGAGTGCAGCCCCCGATCATTTAGTGGACTGGCAGGGTAAGGATTGGACGCCTGCCGATGGCCAGGCCGGGCGCAAAGCAGCCCACCCTAACGCTCGTTTTACGGTGTCGGCGACGCAATGCCCTTCCCTGGATCAGGACTGGGACAACCCGCAAGGTGTACCGATTGACGCCTTCATTTTCGGCGGGCGACGCAGCAACACAGTGCCTCTGGTAATTCGTGCCAGAGACTGGGAAGAGGGGGTTTATCTTGCTGCAACCATGGGCTCTGAAACCACGGCTGCCCAAAGTGGAGCGACAGGTTTGGTCAGGCGTGATCCATTTGCCATGCTGCCGTTTTGCGGCTACCACATGGGCGCTTACTTTGAGCATTGGTTGGCTTTGGGTGCGAGCCTGCGAGCACAGGCCCCCGATCACCGCTTGCCGGCGATTTTTTGTGTGAATTGGTTTCGAAGCGACGAGCAGGGCAAATTCATGTGGCCGGGCTTTGGTGAAAACATGCGTGTCTTGATTTGGATGCTTCAAAACCTCGACCAAACCTCAGGTCAAGAACATCTTGCAGGCGTATCCCCGCGTTATCAGGACATCGATTGGCGTGGCTTGGACTTTTCTGCGAAGCAATTCGAGGGACTCAGTAAGGTTGACCCCGAAGAATGGCGCCGAGAGCTTTCACTGCAGGCCAGCCTTTTTGAGCAGCTTGGTAGTCAAATGCCTTCGAGCTTGCGTGCAATCCGGCAGCGCTGGGAAGCAAAGCTCTCGAGCTAGACAAGGCTACAGCGCTGGGAAGCAACGCTCTCGAGCTAGGCAAGGCTGTAGCGGTGGGCGGCTCGCATCGCCGCCAAAAAACTGTCTTCGCGAGCAAGCCCCCGCCCTACGATATCAAAGGCAGTACCATGATCAGGACTGCTTCGCACAAAGGGTAGCCCTAGCGTGATATTGACGCCTAGGTCCATGCCAAGCAGTTTGATCGGAATGAGCCCTTGATCGTGATAGAGCGCAATGACCGCATCCACCTCGGGATTGTCCCAAGCCATGGCAAAAACACTGTCGGCGGCATATGGTCCTAGGATGGAAAAACCCTGAGCTTGTGCTTGCGATATGCAAGGCGATAACAACTCGATTTCCTCACGCCCAAAGGCCCCGGCCTCACCGGCATGAGGGTTGAGGGCCGCCAATAAAAGTCTTGGTCTTCGCCCGAGCATGCGCCCAAGCGCCCGATCGGCGATCGAGAAGGTTTCAAGCAGGCTAGCGCGGTCAAGTGCATCGAGCGCCTGACGGAGCGATAAATGGATGCTATGCAACACCGTGCGCAAATGTTGGTGCTCGAGCATCATGCGAACAGGGCATCGATCAGCAAGTTCGGCTAAGAGCTCAGTATGTCCTGGGTAGTCAAAGCCTGCCAGGTGCATGGCTTGTTTATTCAACGGCGCAGTGACCAGGGCCCGACATGCCCCTGCAATCACTGCGTTTGCAGCTGCCAGTACTGCAGCCACGGCACATGCGCCGCCCTCAGCGCTTGCTACACCTTGGGGCAGCGTGCGTGGCACTAAACAAGCGCTTTCCCACTGAATCCATGAAGCCTTTTGCAAGACCTCGCCAAGGCCAAGCTCGTTGGCCCTTTGCATGAGCCACTCGGGATCGCCAAAAACACGTACGGCAATCTTTGGCTCAGTGTCGATTTGCTCGGCTTGGCTCGGGCTGCACGCTGGTGCGCCAAGTCGATGCAGTGCCTTGAGCAGCACCTCGGGGCCAATGCCAGCAGGGTCGCCCATGCTAAGGGCAAGCGCTTTTACATGCTCCGTCGAAGCACTTGTCGCTTGCTGCGTTTGAAAGTCTGGGTTGCTGAACATCGTTGGGACTTCTCTCCTAAGCGCTAGTTGCAAGACCAGTCGTTGTTGACCCTCCATCATAGGCGAGGGCCGTGCTGCACAAGCTCGCAATCCCGCAGTGTTGCAGCCTAGGTGTTGCAGCGTAGGTGTTGCAGCGCGCAAGCGGGCTCAGGCAAGTTTCACGGCTTGCATTTGCAAGCCCGCAACGCCCAGCGATTGACCGCAGCGTAGGGCCTGCCAATTACCGCGACCAGCCACCCGCATGAACTCTTCGGCATAGTGCTGCAAATAGGCTGGGGGTTTGCGGTTCGGATCAAGTGCGCCCGCTGCTTGCTTGCCACCGTTGTGCATAAGCGCAACTCGGTAAGCGATGTCTTGCTCGATGCTTTGTTGGCGCTGATCGAAGGCCTTCGTCGTTGGAGACTCAAGATTGCTAAGTCGGGCCTGAAGCGCGGGCTCAGCCAATAGTGTTCGCAGATGCTGGCGTAGCAAAAGCCTCGAGATCAGACCAAATCGTGCCTGGTCTGAAAAAAGTGCCTTGAGCCAGTCACCAAAACCTGCGCTGTTGCCCGAACCCAGGCGAAACACCGCATGCGCGGCAAAAGCATTTCTGGCTTCAGACTCGGTGCGTGCCCGGCCGTCAGGACTAAAGCCCAAAATATCAACAAAGGCCTCACGGTCTAGGCCACTCGAGGCCTGCCATTGAAGCTGCTGCGAGGCCGTCATTTTGTTCCAAAGCTCCAAGGCTGCTTGTTGCGAAAGCCCTTTGCCGTGGCGTGCACGCAGTGCATCAAAAGCCTGGGCGGCAGACTGCGCCCGAGCAATGCCTTGATTGATCCACCAACTCATGCTCCGTGATTGACCGCCCGTATCCTTGATCGATTGATCGAGACCCAGCCAGCTGAGCGTTCGAGGGTCGAGATCAGTCGCGTGCAGGACGTCCTGCCGAAGGGTGCGCAAGAATGTTTCGAGCACAAATTGGGTTGACCCGTAGGAGGCGAAATACTCGCGTCCGTTGACAGCAATCGCTGTTTTGCTGCGGCAGGCGTCTTTGGAGCAGTCGCTTTGGATCGATGAGGGTGCAGGGGCTTCCTGAAGTTGGGCGGCTGCCTGCAGGCGCTCGACTCGGGCTCTTTCTTGGGCATTTGCGTAAAGACCGAGGTAAAGCGGCTCTGGGATACCGCTTGTCGCGTTTTCACACTCGAGCAGACGTTGCACCGACGAGCCTTGGCCTTGGGGCGCATCGGGTCGAAGATCCGCTGAGCCGTCGTTGAACTTCATCGGGGGTAGCACTGGCGTGGCCGGTTGCAGGCAGGCACGTCTGGCCTTTTGATCGCGCGAGAGCAGGGCCATGAGACGTGTGGCTTGGTTGTCGTCAAAGTCTTCAATCACAAAGGCACTCTGACTGATGAGCGAGCCGCCATAGTGTTGGCGAAAGCCTTGCATCACTTCATCGCCCTGGTCGGCCTGAAAACGCAAACTGTCCTCACCAAACCAACGACCCAATAAGGGGTCTTGCTGTGAAAGCCGAAAGCTTCCTTGCCCATCAAAAAGCAAGGACTGTTGGGTTTTGGCGTATTCATTTTGCAGGCCTTGCCACCCACTGAGCGAACTGCCTGGGGCCGTTTGCGCAGGTGCGATCGCTTCGAGCAAAAATGACCAGCGACCTGGCGAAAAGCCTTGGGTCGAAGCTGAGGGTTTTCCTTGCTCGCTTTGCAAGATTGCGAAGTAGGTGAGCTTGGCAAGCCCCCAAGGATCGACATAACGCCAGGGCTCGCCCTCAGCGTAGCGATAAGGATCACGATCGCCCGCGGCCCCAAGCGGATCGGCTTGCAAAAAGCGCTGGGACTCGGCATCAAGGACTCGGTTAGCGCCAAATTGCAGCGTTTTTAGGCGAGGGTCCCTCTGGGCGAGTTGTTCGTTGGCAAGCATGCGCCCCGGGACCCCCAAATTGATCCTTGGCCGGTCGGTGATGAACCGATCGCTAAGGCCGCGTGCTGCGATTTTCCGCCTGCCATTTCCATGCTTGATCTCCGATAGCAGCGGATGAAGATAATTGGCTTTCCAGTGAACTTTGCCTGTGCTGTCAAAGGCAAGAACAGGTGCGCCTCGCCAGTCGACGGCCAGGTGGTAGACGCGCCCCGATTCGATCCAAGCAATCGGAAGTGCGCCATGCCAAATAACCAGCGCTTGGAGGCCTTTAGCTTCATCGGCCAAAAGCAGTTGCCGCCAACCGTCCATGACCATGATCTGACCGGGTCGGTCTTGCACCGCAAGTAGCGCTGGTTGACCAAGCGGATCGTAGTGCATGGTGGTTTGCTGATCGCCCAACCAGGCTTGCGCGCCATCGTAGCGAAAGGTCTTGGCAATTGCGGGTGCTTCGGAGTGCTCGGGCCTTGCGGGCTTTGTGTTGCGCGCTAGGCCTTGTGTGAGCGAGGGATTGCTTGCCGCGTGGGGTTTTGATGCTTGGGTTTTTGATGATTCGGGTCTTGATGATTCGGGATGAAGTACCCACTTGGCAAGTCCCTCAACTTCTAGCGCTTGTAGCTCGCCGCTACTGCCAGGCTTTTGCTGCCAGCGCACGACGAAATTGCCTAATCGATAAGCGATGGACCCATCTGTTGCGCCAACAGCAGGTGATTGTTCGCCAAGGGATCGATCCGCATGACGTTGCGTGTAGCGAAGCTGCTCCTTGAGGTCTTGGTCTTTGCGTGATCGCTCGTCGATACGCTGATAAAGATGTTGGCTTATCGAACCCAGACCCTGCTGGTAACTTATAGCAAGTAGGCCATGTTCATCGTAGCGGTAGATTAAGTTTGCACCGTCAGGCAGCTGCTCTTTCACAACGCGCCCCTGGTGATCGCGGCTGATGTTCCAGTTGAAACGATGCCTGCCAACCTGATGACTGCGCTTGATCACGCGCTGATCTTTATCGTAAGCCCAATGGATTTCCATCGTCGGACCCTTCGTCGAGGCTGCTTCGCGCCTTGCGGATAGCAAAAGCGCCTTGTGATCATCCTGCTTAGACCATTCAAAAAGTGAGCGCCCACTTTCGCCATAGTCCTTCTCCACAGGATTAGAAGAAGCATCCCAGCGCAGGCTCATCCGTTTGCCATCGGCTCCTTGCTGTTCAAGCAGCCGATCTCGCGCGTCGTAGCTTGCGTTTGACCAACGGCCGTCTGGATGCTTAATCGATACGACTCGCCCGAAATCGTCGCTATAACGCGCACTG
>Ga0208048_1000307_pt1 | contig 26091 bp, 24 predicted proteins | sample Malawi_45m_30L_FD_184163 | JGI IMG/M metagenome (GOLD analysis project Ga0208048, IMG submission 184163) | Freshwater microbial communities from Lake Malawi, Central Region, Malawi to study Microbial Dark Matter (Phase II) - Malawi_45m_30L... | ecosystem: Environmental > Aquatic > Freshwater >...
CCCCGGCGCCTATTTCCGGCACCCGTCGCTCAGACCTTCCGCCTGCAAGGCTGGAGGCCACAGAGAAGGGCTTCGCCGAGCCCGCACTGCATGCCTTCTCTTTGGTGGGCACGCCCTATCGATGGGGAGGCAATACGCCCGCGGGTGGGTTTGATTGCAGCGGCCTGGTGGTTTACGTGATGCGTCGTGCCACGGGCAAGACACTGCCGCGCACTGTGGAGAAGATGTGGTCGTCTGGCCGCGAAGTGCCCGCCGAGGACCGACTCCCGGGAGACCTTGTTTTCTTCAATACCACCGGCAAGGAATACTCCCATGTCGGCATCTACATTGGCCAAAACCGCTTTGTACATGCGCCCACCGAGGGGGGAACGGTTCGACTCGAGAGCCTGGTGAGCAGTTATTGGGGCCCGAAGATCACCGGTTTTCGGCGCATTCACGGCTAATGTCGACTAGGCGGCCAGCCCCTGCTTCAAATCGGCAATCAGATCGTCAACATCTTCCAAGCCCACCGCCAAGCGAATCAATCCTTGGCGAATGCCCGCACGCTGGCGCGCCTCTTCGCTAATGCGTCCATGCGTGGTGGAACCCGGGTGGGTGATGATGCTGCGGGTGTCCCCTAAATTACCGGTGCGCGAGAAGATCTCGACTGAGTTGACCAGCCGATAGGCTAGATCGCGTGAGGCCTCGGGAGACTTGCCCTTAATCTCGAAAGAGACAATCGCTCCGCCCGTGCTCTGCTGCCGCATGGCCAACGCATGCTGCGGATGACTGGGCAGGCCGGGATAGAGCACACGCTCAACCATGGGCTGCGCCTCTAACCACTTGGCAATCTGCAATGCCGACTCGCTGTGGGCCCGCATCCGAACGGCAAGTGTCTCGAGTGACTTGTGCAACACCCATGCATTGAATGGCGACATCGACGGACCGCAAGTGCGAACCACCTGCCACACCTCTTTGACCAATGACCTGGGCCCGGCCACCGCTCCCCCCAGCACCCTGCCCTGGCCATCGATGTACTTCGTGGCCGAATGCAAGACCAAATCAATGGGGTAATCAAGCGGCTGTTGCAGGGCGGGCGTGCAGAAGCAGTTGTCGACCACGGTGATTACACCGGCCTTGCGGGCAATCTCACCAATGGCCTGCAGGTCGGCAATCTCTGTGAGTGGGTTCGATGGCGTCTCCAAATAAAAGAGCCGCGTGTTTGGGCCGATGGCGGCCTGCCACTCCCCGGGATCGGTTAGCGAGACATAGCGCACCTTGACACCAAACTTCGCAATGAAGTTATCGAAGAGTTGAATGGTGGCGCCAAAGAGGCTGCCCGTAGTGACGATCTCATCGCCCGACTTAAGCAGGCCCAGGCAGACCGCAAGAATGGCCGACATGCCCGTGGCCGTGGCCACGCAATCCTCGGCCCCTTCAAGGGAGGCCAGGCGCTCTTCGAACATCTGCACCGAGGGATTGGTAAACCGAGAGTAGACCGGCCCCTCCTCCTGATTCTGGAAGCGTCGCGCCGCCTGCTCCGCATCGTCAAAAACAAAGCTCGAAGTCAGGAACATGGCCTCGGAGTGCTCACCAAAGGCGGAGCGATGCGTGCCGTCTCTCACGGCGCGGGTCGCAAACTGCTTGGTGGGTTTTTTGCTCATTCTTGTGCCTTCCTAAGCCTTACAAGACCTTCCTGAACCTTCTTAAGCATTCTTAAATATTCCTAGTCAACGCTCCGCAATCCGAGAGGACTCGAGTCGATCAAGCAGGGCCGGAGTGACATCGCCCGTGATGTAGTTGCCATCGAAACAAGAGGCCTCGAGCCCACCAATCAATGGGTTAAATCCTCTCACGTCGGCCTTCATCTCTTCAATGTCTTGATAGATCAGGTGATCTGCCCCAATGGCCTTGCAGATCTCCTCATCGCTGCGCCCATGGGCAATGAGCTCTTTGCGGGTGGGCATGTCAATGCCGTAGACATTCGGGAAGCGCACAGGCGGTGCGGCCGAGGCAAAGATCACGCTCTTGGCGCCCGACTCACGTGCCATGCTCACGATCTCGCGACTGGTCGTGCCGCGAACAATGGAGTCATCGACAATCAATACCCGCTTGCCCTTGAACTCGGAGGCCATGGCATTGAGCTTCTGTCGCACCGACTTCTTGCGCACCTCTTGGCCGGGCATGATGAAGGTGCGGCCCACATAACGGTTCTTAATAAAACCCTCGCGGTAAGGCACATTCAAGCGCATGGCCAGCTGCATGGCCGCAGGCCGGCTTGAGTCGGGAATGGGCATGACCACATCAATGTCACCCTTGGGGAAGGCACGGGCCACCTTCTCGGCAAGGGTCTCTCCCATTCGCAGTCGGGCATCGTAGACCGAGACCCCATCAATCTGGGAATCGGGCCGAGCGAAATAAACGAACTCAAAAACACAAGGGTTCAAACTCGAGGTGGGCCCGCAGGCCTTTGAAAAGAGCTCTCGCTCCTCGGTAATCACCACGCACTCACCTGGGTTCACATCGCGAACCAACTGGAATCCCAAGGCCTCTAGGGCCACCGACTCCGATGCAAGCATGTAATCCATGCCCTGGTCGGAATCGCGCTCGCCAAGGACCAGCGGGCGAATGCCATAGGGGTCGCGAAACCCAATCACTCCAAAGCCGGGAATCATCGCCACGCAGGCGTAGGCCCCACGAGTGCGTCGCTGTAAAACAGAGACGGCCGCAAATACGGCATCTGGGTCGAGGTTCAAGCCATGCACCGCCTGTTGCAACTCGTGGGCAAAGACATTCAACAGCACCTCGGAATCGGACTCGGTATTGATGTGCCGTCGATCGCGCTGGTACATATCTTCTTGCAACTCAGGGGCATTGGTGAGGTTGCCGTTGTGGCCCAACACAATTCCAAAGGGCGCATTCACATAGAAGGGCTGACTCTCCTCAGAACTCATGGCACTGCCGGCCGTGGGATAACGCACATGGCCCACACCCATCTCACCCAAGAGATTGCGCATATCGCGTGTGCGAAACACATCTCGAACCAGCCCCATTCCCCTTGCTAGATGAACACGCTTGCCTTGGGCCGTGGCAATACCCGCCGCATCCTGGCCGCGGTGTTGCATCAGCAATAGCGAGTCGTAGAGCGATTGATTGACCGGTGAGGTGGCAACAATTCCAACGACAGCGCACATAGCCTAGGGCCTTCCAAGAATTTCAATGGGTGGAGATGCAGGGGTAGCAAGTGAAACACGAGAGGCAATAAAAGCGGGCATCCATGGTGCCGCCACCTGAATCGAGAACTCAAGAGCCGGCCGCACCCTGGCTTCCTTCCAGGTGGGCTGAGTCACCAAGGGCGTCATGGCTCCCATCACCGCAAGCACCGTGATGATGACCATGCCGCGTGCGAGTCCGAAGGTAATTCCCAAGATGCGATCAATCACATTGCCACCCACCGCATGAACCAATCCCTTGATGGCGGCCGTGACCAATCGACCCACCAAGAGGGTAATGATGAGCACAGTTAGAAAGCCCAGTGTGAGGGCAACCGCCTCGGGCACGCTTTCGCGAAAAGGGTCTGCAGCAAACTCGGCAAGACGGCTTGCGGCCACCAAGGCCAGGATCCAGACCGCCAACGAGGCCACCTCTTGAATGAGCCCACGAAGGATCGATAGGAGGATCGAGGCCAACATAATGACCGCGCAGACAATGTCAATCCAGTTGCCATCGCTCATGGGCAGACTCCCATTACCTGGCTCCCTTGGACTCGGGTCGAATCAGAATGGCATCGTAGCCCTGCAACTTCGCGCGGGCTCGAACGGAATCGGCCTCGGCGGCATCGAAGGGCCCCACTCGAACGCGGTAACGAACGCCATCGGCGGTGGAAACGGTGGAGACCGAAACCTTGTGGCCCGATGCCTCGAGTTTTCGGCGCGTGGTCTCCGCGGAGGAGCGGGTGTTGTAGGCACCCACCTGAACATAGTGGTTCGGCGCTGCCTTGGGTGAGTCGGCCTTGGGTGAGTCGGCCTTGGGTGAGTCGGATTTGGGAGGATCGCGCTTGGCTTCCGGCTTGACCTCCGGTTTTGCTTCCGGTTTGGCGTCGGGTTTGGCGTCCGACTTCGAATCAGGCTTGGCGGACTTGGGCGGAGCAGACTCGGTGGCAACTGCTGGCGCCTTGGGGGTTTCGGCCTTGGATGGCTCACCGGCTAAAACAGCAGGCTCATGCCCTGGGCGACCCGCCTCGGGTGCCGAGGGCCAACGAAGAATAAAGTCCTGTGCGAGGGGACGCGGCTCACTCTCGAGGATGGTCAGTGCAAGGCCTGCAGAGGCCGCGCAGAAGATGAAGGCCCCAACGAATCGCCAACGGGCGCGGCGCTTGTGATCGGCCAGTGGGTCGGATGCCGAACCCCTTGAATCGGATAAATCCGCTAAATCTGGCTCGAAGTCAGTGGGCATGGGGAGCGTGCGGGGCCTGGCCTATTTTCTGAGCAACAGACCAGACCGATGCAACCATCAAGAATGATCCGAAGACCACGAGTCTATCACTGGGCTCAGCGAGCGATTGCGCCCGCGCGAGGGCCTCTGGCGGAGTCGAGTCGATGAAGACTTCGACCGGGGGGAGGCCCTGGCGTTTGTCGCTGGGGGACGCACTGAGAACTTCCTGCAGAATCACTCGCAGGGCATCGGCAGAGCGCGCCCGACTGCCCGCCTGGGCATCCGAGAGGTCGGCAAGACACCAGGCATCCACACGGGGGTAAAGCCGCTCGAAGACGCCCCTGGCATCCTTATCGGCGAGCAGACCAACCACCGCAATCGTCTTGGGATAGAAGCCCATCTGATCGAGGTTGGCCGCCAAGACTCCGGCGGCGTGAGGATTGTGGGCGACATCGAGAACCACAGCCGGTTGACCCGGCAGCACCTGAAAGCGGCCGGGCAGGCTCACCTTTGCAAGGCCCTCACGAACTGCGCCCTGCGAGATCGGCAAGCGATCGGCCAGGCATTCAAAGGTTGCCAATGCGCTGCTGGCATTGAGCAACTGATTGGCCCCGCGCAATGCCGGGTAAGCCAGCGCATTTCTTCGCTGCTGCCTGCCCGTCCATGACCACTGCTGCCGATCACCCTGAAAGGAGAAGTCCCGACCCAGCATGCAGGGCAAGCCGCCCTGTTTCTGCGCAACCTCCATGACAGACGCAGGCGGCGTTGGGTCGCCCACCACAAAGGGCCTGCCCGCTCGCGCGATGTGGGCCTTCTCCCAACCAATCTTCTCTCGGGTGTCGCCTAAATAGGCCTGGTGGTCCAAATCAACCGAGGTGAGAACCGCCGCATCGTTGGCGAGAAGATTCACCGCATCGAGTCGACCGCCCATGCCAATCTCGAAGATCGCAAGATCTGGGGGCGATCCATCGACCATGGCAATCGCCGCAAGGGTCACGAACTCGAAGTAACTCAGCGGACTCTCGCAGGCCGACTGCGCCTTCTCAACCCGAGCAAATGCCTTAATCCAGTCCTTGGCTGTGCTGTTCTCCCCGTTGATTCTCAGGCGCTCTTCAAAACAGAGCAGATGGGGTGAGCTGTATACCGCCGTCTTGTAGCCCGCGGCCAAGGCAATCGATTCCATGAAGGCGCAAGTCGACCCCTTCCCATTGGTTCCACCGACCACCACCACACTACAGGAGAGGCGAAGACCCAGGGCATCGAATTGAAATCCCATCTCGCGGGCCACTGGCTCCAGAGAATCGAGGGACATTCGAATGGCAGGCGCCGACTGCTCGAGCCGCGTGAGCCAGCCCTGGAGTACGTCCTGGTCAGCCACAGAATCGCTCATTGCGCCTGAGGGGGGTGCTTGGTAATAAAAAGCGAAGAGACTGAAAACAGAGGAGGCTGAGAGGAGCGCAGGATCAAGCGCTCAAGGCTTGTTGCTGAAGAATAGTGAGCATGCCCGCGAGCTCGTCTCGCATCTGACGACGGTCCACAATGCGATCCACAGCGCCCTTCTCGAGCAAGAACTCGGCCCGCTGAAACCCCTCGGGAAGGCGCTCGCGAACGGTCTGCTCGATGACTCGAGGGCCCGCAAAGCCAATGAGTGCCTTGGGCTCTGCGATGACGACATCTGCCACAAAGGCAAAACTTGCCGAGACCCCACCCATGGTCGGATCGGTGAGAACAGACACATACGGCAGCTTTGCCGATGCGAGTTGCTGGATGGCCGCAGTGGTCTTGGCCATCTGCATGAGCGAGAGCAAGCCCTCTTGCATGCGTGCGCCGCCACTGGCGGCAATGGATATAAACGGCACACGATGGACCAAGGCGGTCTCGACACCCCGAACAAAACGCTCGCCCACCGCCGAGCCCATGGAGCCACCCATGAACTCGAACTCAAAACATGCCACCACCACCGGCACACCCAAAATGCTGCCCGACATCACCACCATTGCATCGGATTCGCTGGTCTGCTGCTGCGCCTCCTGTAGCCGCTCGGGATAGCGGCGGCTGTCTTTGAACTTGAGGCTGTCGATGGGCTCGACCTCCTGGCCAATCTCAGATCGATTCTCTGGGTCGAGCAGTTGGTCAAGGCGCACCCGAGCGCGAATGCGCATGTGATGTGCGCAGCTTGGGCAGACCTGGAGGTTCTTCCCGAGGTCGTCGCGGTAGAGCACGGCATCGCAAGATGGGCACTTGAGCCAGACCCCTTCGGGAACGCTGCGCCGACGTCCCTCGGTCTGTTGAATCCGCGGGGGAAGAATCTTCTCAATCCAACTCATGGGAACAGCATCTCCTATTTGGCTGGCGCGAGCTCATCGAGTGCCACTCGAATCGAACGCAGAAAAGACTCCAGCGACTTGATCGGATCGGACTTCTCTTTAACCGAAGACTCCATTAGGCGAATCAGTGCGCTGCCAATGACCACCGCATCTGCATGCTGACCAATGGCCTTGGCTGAAGTGGCATCTGAGATGCCAAAGCCAACGCCAATGGGCATCTGGGTATGCGAGCGAATTCGCTTGACCTTCTCGGCGACATCGGTGGCATCGAGATTGGCTGCACCAGTGACCCCTCGAAGGGACACGTAATAGAGGTAGCCAGAACCAATGCGGGCCACCTGGTCCATGCGCTCATTCGATGAGGTGGGGGCCAGCAAGAAAATAAGATCGATGCCCGCTTCGCGACAGGCCAGGCCAAAGGCCTCGCACTCTTCCGGGGGGTAATCCACAATGAGCACGCCATCGACACCCACCGACTTGGCCCGCTCGACGAAGGCCTTCGTGCCCATGCGCTCGACAGGATTGGCATAACCCATGAGCACCACGGGCGTGTTGGCATCTGACTTGCGAAACCCCTCGACCCAGTCTAAACAGTCTTTGAGGGAGACACCTCGCTCAAGGGCTCGCTCACTCGAGCGTTGAATCACCGGGCCATCGGCCATGGGATCTGAGAAGGGGACACCGAGTTCAATGACATCGGCGCCCGCCCGAACCAGCGCATGCATGACCTCGATGGTCTGCTCACGCGAGGGATCGCCCGCGGTTACATAGGGAATGAGCGCCTTTCGGCCCTGTGCAGCCAGGGATTCAAAACGCGCAGCCAGACGCGACATTAGAGAGTCATTCCACTGGCCTGGGCCACGGTATGCATGTCTTTGTCGCCTCGGCCCGACATATTCACCAGAATGACTTTGTCCTTGGCCATGGAGGGCGCCACCTTGGCGGCATAGGCGATTGCATGACTGGTCTCTAGCGCAGGAATGATTCCCTCAATGCGACAGCAGTCGTGGAAGGCCTGCAATGCGTCCTTGTCGTTGATGGGCACGTAGCTTGCACGCCCACTGTCTTTGAGCCAAGCGTGCTCCGGGCCCACGCCGGGGTAATCGAGACCGGCCGAGACCGAGTGCGTCTCGATGATTTGTCCGTTGGCATCTTGAAGGAGGTAGGTGCGATTGCCATGCAACACACCGGGCGTTCCCGCCGAGAGCGAGGCCGCATGGTGACCCGAGTCGATGCCCTCGCCGCCGGCCTCAACACCGACCAGGGCAACGCCTGGCTCGTTGATGTAATCGTAGAAGATTCCCATGGCATTGCTGCCACCACCGACACAGGCCAGCACCATATCGGGTTGGCGGCCGATCATCTCGGGCATCTGCCAGAGGCACTCTTTGCCCACCACCGAGTTGAAATCGCGAACCATCATTGGGTAAGGGTGTGGGCCGGCCACCGTGCCAATAATGTAGAAGGTGTTCTCCACATTGGTCACCCAATCGCGCATGGCCTCATTCAATGCGTCTTTGAGTGTCTTTGAGCCACTCTCTACCGGCACCACTTCGGCACCAAGCAACTTCATTCGATAGACATTGGCGGCCTGCCGGGCCACATCGGTGGATCCCATATAGACCACACACTTCATTCCGAAACGAGCCGCCACTGTGGCTGTTGCAACACCGTGCTGGCCGGCACCCGTTTCGGCAATCACACGGGGCTTGCCCATGCGCTTCGCGAGAAGTGCCTGGCCAATGGTGTTGTTCACCTTGTGGGCGCCTGTGTGATTGAGGTCTTCGCGCTTGAAGTAGATTTGCGCGCCACCGAGTTGCTCGGACCAGCGCTTGGCGTGATAAATCGGCGACGGACGGCCAACGAAGTGCTTGAGCTCTCGTTGGAATTCCTCTTGGAACGCCCTGTCGTGACGAACCTCTTCATACAAGGCCCGGAGATCTTCGAGCGCCTGCGATAGCGTCTCGGAGACAAAGCTGCCCCCGTACGGTCCGAAATGCCCATGGGCGTCGGGCATGTTGTAGGGCAAATCATTGGGCTTCACAACACTCTCCTTTTGCGGTCCGCCTCGGCGACCGCCGTCATAAATGCTTCAATGCGAAGGGCATCCTTTATGCCCTTCTGCACAACATCTCCAATTCGTTGCTCAACCCCCGAGGAGACATCGACCGCGGGGGGTGCCAGCTGCGCAATGGCTCTCACAACACTCTCGGGCCCCAGGCCCCCACTGAGGACCCAACGCGACCCCAGTTGCTCTAGAAGTGGCGAGAGTGCGCTCCACTCGAAGGCCTCTCCACTGCCCCCGAATCCCGCAGAATCCGAGTCGAACAAGAGGCCAGCGCAACCCCGAAAGCCAGAGACCAATTTTATCAGTCCGGACGAGTCAGCGACCAGGGCGGCATTGACCCGTATGGCTTTAATCACGGGCAGTCCGAGCCCCTGGCAATCGGCGGGCGACTCGTCGCCATGGAGTTGCAGATGCGAGAGGCCCACGGCCTGGGCCGTCTCCAGAATATTGGCGCGATTGGCATTGACAAAGAGCCCCACCCGGGCGACCCAAGGCGGGACATCTTGGAGCAGGGCCCGGGCTGCCTCCATGCCCAAGGCACGGGGGGACTCGGGGTAGAAGACCAGGCCAATGGCATCGGCGCCCGCGGCCACCGCAGCACGCACGTCCTCGGCCCGGGTGAGCCCACATATCTTGACCCGTGTTCTCATCGCAGTGGCTCGGTTTGAAAGGAGCAATCGTACGACACACTCGCCAGGCATAGCCCCTGCGGGGGGAACGTTCGACCGGCAACCTCGCGATCGCGGCCCTTTAAGAGTTCTTGCATCCATTCCACTGGCTGGGCCCCACGGCCAATCTCTACCAGGCTGCCCACAATGTTTCGCACCATATGGTGGAGAAAGGCATTGGCCTCAATCTCAAGAATCACCTCAGACCCCTTGCGCTGCCACTCGCAGACATCGAGTCGACGCAGGGGCGACTGGGCCTGGCATTCGGCCGCACGAAAGGCCGAGAAGTCATGCTCTCCAATGAGACACTGACTGGCGACCTGCATGGCCTCTACATCGAGAGGCTGGAAGACCCATGTCGCAAAGCGCTGATGCATCGGGCAATCGACTGGGTCGTTGTAGATGCGGTAGCGGTAACGCCGGGCGCGTGCGGAGAACCGCGCGTGAAAATCGTCGGCCACATGGGCCGCCCACCTCACCCTAATCGCCTCTGGCAGGTGGCTATTGACGCCCCTCACCCAATTCCAGAGCGGGCGTTCACAGGGTGCATCGAGATGAATCACCTGCCCTTGCGCATGAACCCCCGCATCGGTTCGACCCGCAGCCACTGTGGGCACTTCGGTCTCACAGAAAAGAGCAAGTGCCCGCTCGAGCATGTCCTGCACCGTCTGTCCGTCGGGCTGGGTCTGGTAACCACGAAAGTCGGTGCCGTCGTAGGCCAGGCCCATGGCAAGGCGCATGGGAGTGGGCTAGTCCAACAGAATGCGAAGCATGCGTCGCAAGGGCTCGGCCGCACCCCAGAGGAGTTGGTCTCCGCAGGTAAAGGCAGAGATGAACTCAGGCCCCATGGCGAGCTTGCGCACCCGACCAATGGGAATGTGCAATGACCCACTCACGGCGGCAGGCGTAAGCCCGCGCTCGGTGGCCTCGCGCTCATTGGGAATAAGCCTGACCCAGTCATTGGCCGAGGCAATTAGCGACTCGATCTCGGCGAGAGGCAGGTCTTTGCGCAACTTCACGGTGAGTGCCTGGGAATGACAACGCATGGCACCAACGCGAACACACAAGCCATCGATGGGCACCGACCCTGGCGAGCGAAACGCAGGGTTGCCAAGAATCTTGTTGGCCTCGGCCCCACCTTTCCATTCCTCCTTCGATTGCCCATGCTCAACTGGCACATCGATCCATGGAATGAGGCTGCCCGCCAGGGGAACGCCCCTGAAATTGGTCACCGGAAAGCCAGGGCTGCGCAGGGTGTCGGTGACCTTTCGATCGATCTCCAGAATGGCCGAGCCTGGGTCGGCCAGCTCCTTCTGCACACTGGCATGCAATGCTCCCATCTGCTCGAGCAATTCACGCATATTCTGCGCACCGGCGCCCGATGCGGCCTGATAACTCATGACCGACATCCACTCCACCAGGCCCGCGCGAAACAACCCACCCATTGCCATGAGCATCAGGCTCACAGTGCAGTTGCCCCCCACCCAGGTGTTTGTGCCCTTGTTCAAGGCGGCATCGATCACCGCTCGATTAACAGGATCGAGAATGAGTACCGCCTCGTCCTTCATGCGAAGTGCAGAGGCCGCATCGATCCAGTGGCCCTTCCAGCCAGTGGCGCGAAGCTTGGGGTAGATGTGGTTGGTGTAATCGCCGCCCTGACAGCTGATCACCATGTCCTGGGCTGCAAGGGCATCGACATCATCTGCCGATTGAAGGGTTCCCTTATGGCCCTCGAACACCGGCGCTGCGGCCCCCGCATTCGAGGTCGAGAAAAAGGTGGGGACAATCTTCTTGAAATCGCCCTCTTCTTGCATGCGCTGCATGAGCACGGAGCCCACCATGCCGCGCCAACCAACCAGACCCAAACGATTTGCAGCCATCATTGCACTCCCAATGCCGCCACCACGGCCGAACCCATGGCGGCCGTTCCCACACGCTTCGAACCCGGCCGATCGATGTCGCCCGTGGCCAGGCCATCGGCCAAGACCTTGCGCACCGCCGCCTCAATGCGATCGGCCTCGGCCGACATATCAAAGCTATAACGCAGCATCATTGCGGCCGACAAAATGGTGGCCAAGGGGTTTGCGAGATCCTTGCCAGCAATGTCGGGGGCCGAGCCGTGAATGGGCTCATAGAGCCCCTTATTATTTGCATCGAGCGAGGCCGAGGGCAGCATGCCAATCGAACCCGTGAGCATCGAGGCCTCATCGGAGAGGATGTCGCCGAACATGTTGCCGGTGACAAGGACGTCGAACTGCTTGGGGTTCTTGAGCAACTGCATGGCCGCGTTGTCGACATACATGTGACTGAGCTCAACATCGGGGTACTCCTTGCCAAGCGCGGTCATGACATCTCGCCAGAGCTGAGTGGTCTCGAGAACATTGGCCTTGTCGACCGAGCAGAGCCGCCGGCCACGCTTGCGTGCGGCATCAAACGCCACTCGGCCAATGCGAATGATTTCGCTCTCACGGTAGACCATGGTGTCAAAGCCCTCGCGCTCGCCGTTTTCAAGCGTGCGAACACCGCGGGGCTGACCAAAGTAAATATCACCGGTGAGCTCTCGAAGGATCAGTAGATCGAGGCCCGAGACCACCTCGGGCTTCAAGGTGGAGGCGCCTGCGAGCTCTGGATAAATTATCGCGGGACGAAGGTTTGCAAAAAGAGAGAGTTCCTTGCGAAGCCCAAGAATGGCCTGCTCAGGGCGCAACTCGCGCGGCAGGGTATCGAGGCTAAAGTCGCCTACCGCGCCAAACAAAATGGCATCGGCCGACTTGCATAAACGAAGGGTGGCCTCGGGCAGCGGATGACCGCTCGCACGGTAGCCCGCCCCACCCACTGGGGCCTCATCCATCTCCAATGAAAAGCAGCCCTGTGAGGCCAGGCGGTGAAGCACCGCCACCGCCTGTGCAGTGATTTCTGGGCCGATGCCATCGCCTGGCAATACGGCAACCTTGATAATTCTCATGATGTCCTCAGTGTCTTGTGCAGATCGGTGCCGAGCCATGGCTTGGCCGCAAGTCGCTTGGACTCAAAGGCGCGAATCTGATCGGCCTTCTGAAGCGTTAGACCAATGTCATCTAGGCCATTGAGCAGGCAGTACTTCCTAAATGTGTCGACCTCGAAACTTCTCGAGAATGACCCATCTATGGATGCAACGGTCTGCTTCTCAAGGTCTACCCGCAGCTCAAATCCGGGGGATGCAGCGGTCATGTCAAAGAGTTGCTGCACATCGGTCTCCGAGAGCACGATGGGCAGGATGCCGTTCTTCTGGCAGTTGTTAAAGAAGATGTCGGCATACGAGGGGGCAATGAGCACCCGAAAGCCATAGTCTTCCAATGCCCAGGGTGCATGCTCGCGTGACGAGCCACAGCCAAAGTTTTGCCGAGCCAAGAGAATGCTCGCGCCTTTGTAGCGGGGCAAGTTCAGAACGAATTCTTCGCGCAGGGCGCGCTTGCTGCAGTCCATTCCGGGCTGGCCTTCGTCTGCATAACGCCAGGCATCGAACAAGTAAGGTCCAAAGCCTGCTCGCTTGATCGACTTTAAAAACTGCTTGGGGATGATTGCATCGGTGTCCACGTTCGCACGGTCCATGGGAAGCACCAATCCTTGGTGAATCGTCAAAGGCTTCATGCCATGCTCCTGACATCAACAAAATGGCCGGCAATGGCTGCGGCCGCAGCCATGGCAGGCGAGACCAAATGCGTGCGGCCCCCTGCGCCTTGTCGGCCTTCGAAGTTGCGATTGCTTGTGGAGGCACAACGCTCGCCAGGTTCAAGACGATCGGCATTCATGGCCAGGCACATGGAGCAGCCTGGCTCTCTCCACTCAAAGCCCGCAGCGGTAAATACCTTGTCAAGCCCCTCGGCCTCGGCCTGCGCCTTCACCAGACCAGAGCCTGGCACCACAAGCGCAAGCTTCACGGAGTTGGCCTTGCGCTTGCCCTGAACCACCTTGGCGGCGGCACGAATATCTTCAATGCGCGAGTTGGTGCAGGAACCGATGAAGACCTTGTCGACATGAATCTGCGTGAGCGGTGTATTAGGGGCAAGGCCCATATAGTGAAGCGCGCGCTCCATGCCCTCTTTGCGGGTGGGATCGGCCTCTTTGGCAGGATCTGGAACCGAGGCGCCCACGGGCAGCACCATCTCGGGCGAGGTGCCCCAGGTGACCTGCGGCTCGATGGACTCGGCTGGGATCTCAACCACTCGATCAAACGTCGCACCCTCATCGGAGTGCAGCGTCTTCCAGTAGGCCAGGGCCTGGTCCCATGCCGCACCAGTCGGCGACAGTGGACGGCCCTTCACATAGTTGAGTGTGTTGTCATCGAAGGCCACCATGCCCGCGCGTGCGCCGGCCTCAATGGCCATATTGCAGATGGTCATGCGACCTTCAATGGAGAGGCCACGAATGGCGCTTCCAGCAAACTCAATGGCGTAGCCCGTTCCACCAGCCGTTCCGATCTTTCCAATCACGGCGAGCACGATGTCCTTGGCGGTGACTCCCAAGGGCAGCACACCATCGACACGCACCTGCATATTCTTGGCCTTCTTCATGAGCAAACACTGGGTGGCCAGCACATGCTCCACCTCGGAGGTGCCGATTCCAAAGGCCAGGCAAGCCAGTGCCCCATGGGTGCTGGTGTGCGAATCGCCACAGACCACAGTCATTCCAGGAAGTGTGGCGCCCTGCTCGGGCCCAATCACGTGAACAATTCCCTGGCGATGGTCCTTCAGACCAAAGTAGGTGATGTCGTGTCGGGCGGCATTGGCATCGAGGGTCTCGACCTGAAGCCGGGAGATGGGGTCGGCAATGCCTTGGTTACGGTTGGTGGTGGGCACATTGTGGTCGACCACGGCCAAGTTGGCCGAGTTGCGCCATAGCGAACGCCCAGCGATGTCGAGCCCCTCAAAGGCCTGGGGGCTGGTGACCTCATGCACCAAATGGCGGTCGATATAGAGCAGGCTGGTGCCGTCATCCTGGGTGAGCACCACATGCTCGTCAAAAAGCTTGTCGTAGAGGGTTTTCATGGCTTTGCTCTTGGCTTTGCGATTGCAAAAAGGGAAACCGACATTATGCCTTTGCAGCACGCGCTGCGACGACTCCTCCAAGGCTTGCAAAGGCCACAGCCACCATGAATGTGGCCTCGGGGGAGAAGGTCTCCCAGATCCAGCCCGTGGCCATTCCGCCCAGGGATCCCCCCAGCCCATAAGAGGCCATGGTGTAGAGGGCCTGCCCCCTGGCCTGGGCCTGCCCAGGGAACCATTCACGCACCAAGGCCATGGAGGCACTGTGGTGCACGCCGAATGTCACCGCATGCAAAAGCTGGGCAATGACAATAAGAAAGAGCCCACCGCCAGAGACCGCAATGAGCCCAAAGCGCAGGGCCGTGACCCAGAACGCACCGACCCAACAGCGCGTGAGCCCCAATCGATCGAACAAGGGGCGCTGGTATTGAAATAGAACAATCTCCGCGAGCACACCAAGGGTCCAGAGCACGCCAATCTCGGTGCGAGTGAAGCCGTTTTGCTCGAGCCATAGTGAGAAGAGCGTGTAGAGCGGCGCATGGGCCAGGAGCATCAAAAACGAGGCAAGAAGAAACAGCCGAACCTTGGGCTGGGCAAGAATCAGACGCAGGCCCACCGGCGCCTCATCGTGGAGTTGGGCCCCGCGAGCGGGCAGCGCCAGGGCCGAGACCGCAACAATGGCAAGGGCAAGTATGAGCAGGGCTGGCAGTGTCTCCACGCCCATTCGGTCGAACCAGAGACCGGCAAGCAAGACCGCCGCAATGAACCCAATTGAGCCCCAGACCCGCATGCGTCCATAAGTACCCAAGTCACCCTTGCTGGTCTGCAGCGCAAGTGATTCGGCAATGGGGATCTGGCCGCTCAAGAAAAAGCTCATCAAACAGAGCACCGCAAAGAGCCCCCAGAAGGACCAATCGAGAAGCAGCAGCGTGGCACTGATGGCCGCGGCCACGGCTGCCCATTGAACAATTCTCGGCACGCGGCGAGGGCTTGAATGATCGGCGAGCCAGCCCCACGCGGGCGGGCCGACCACTCGGGCCCACTGCATTGGCGAGACCAGAATGCCAATCTCGGTGGGCGAGAAGCCGCGTCCGTTGAGCCAGAGCGAGAGGTAGGGCGAGAAGAGCCCCACGTAAGCGAAGTAAGTGCCGAAAAATGCGGCCACGCGCCGCGCGCCGGCGTTCAACCCTTGATTCGAGGCGTGGGCACCGAGACGCCCAAATTCTGTGCGCGATGCCGAAGGGCGTGGTCGATGAGAACCAAGGCGAGCATGGCCTCGGCAATGGGCGTGGCCCGGATGCCCACACAGGGGTCGTGCCGCCCGTGGGTCTCTACAACGGTGGGATTGCCCTGCAGGTCAATCGAGCGTCTTGGCGTGCGAATGCTCGAGGTGGGCTTGATGGCAATGGAAACAGTAATGTCTTGGCCGGTGGAGATTCCTCCCAACACACCCCCGGCATTGTTGCCCACGAAGCCCTGGGGGGTGAGTTCGTCCCCATGCTCTGAGCCCCGTTGGGCCACACTGGCAAAGCCCGCACCGATCTCGACACCCTTGACAGCATTGATGCCCATCATGGCGTGCGCAATGTCTGCATCGAGGCGATCGAAGACCGGCTCTCCCCAGCCCACAGGAACGCCACTGGCCTGGACATCAATGCGTGCACCACAGGAGTCTCCGGCCTTTCGAAGACCATCCATATAGGACTCCAGCGCATCGATCTGCGAGGTGTTGGCCGCGAAAAATGGATTGTTGGGCACGTGGTCCCAGCCCTCAAAGGCCACCGCAATCTCGCCGAGTTGCGTCATATGGCCTCGAATCTGAACCCCGAAGTTCTCGGTCAGCCATTTCTTGGCAATGGCCCCGGCAGCCACGCGCACTGCGGTCTCACGCGCCGATGACCGGCCCCCTCCCCGGTAGTCGCGAATGCCGTACTTGTGCCAGTAGGTGTAATCGGCATGGCCCGGGCGGAAGGTCTGTGCGATGTCTGCGTAGTCTTTACTGCGTTGGTCTTGATTGCGAATAAGTAGCGCAATCGGCGCACCAGTGGTCTTGCCCTCGAAGACACCCGAGAGGATCTCAACTGAATCGGGCTCTTGGCGCTGGGTGACATGGCGGGAGGTGCCAGGCCGGCGACGATCGAGCTCGGGCTGAATATCGGCCTCGGAGAGGACGAGCCCTGGGGGGCAGCCGTCGACCACGCAGCCAATGGCCGGGCCGTGGGACTCTCCAAAAGAGGTCACCGCAAAGAGAAGACCAAAGGTATTGCCTGACATAGATGAGAAGTTTAGACCCTCGGGGACTGGCTGGGCGCCAAGCCGCTTAGATACTCGCAGACAAGGCCGAGGCGATTCTGCGTTGAATGCGCTCACGGCCCAAAACTGCCATGACTCTGTCAATGGATGGGGTCTCCGTCTGGCCCAGCAGGGCCAATCGAAGCGCCATGGCGAGCTGGGGCATCTTCAATCCATGGTCAGCGAGCTGCTGCTTAATCAGGGCCGATGCCTGGGTTGCATCGAGAGACTCTGGAATTTGAGCAGACAAGGCGCTCATTGCCTTGGGTACCTCGCCGACCAGACGCTCGGCCAGGGCCTCGCGCGAGGGCTTTGGCTCGCGGAAAAACATGGCTGCCTCTTCGGCAAGTTCACAGAGGGTATGGGCGCGATCGCGGAGCAGTTCACAGACCGACGCCAGCGAGGGACCATTCTCGGGATTGAGACCTTCGGCGTGAAGCCGCCCCTTGAGTTGGCCTGCGAGAAAATCGATAGGCTGCTGCTTGATGTAGTGGTTGTTGAGCCAACGAAGCTTTTCAAAATCGAATTGGGCCGCGGATTTGCTGCAGTTCTCAAGCGTGAACCATTCCACCAACTGATCCAGCGAGAAGATCTCGTCGTCTCCATGGCTCCATCCAAGACGGGCCAAGTAGTTGAGCAAGGCCTGCGGCAGGTAGCCATCTGCCTCGTACTGCATTACCGAGACCGCGCCATGGCGCTTTGAGAGCTTCTCGCCGTCGGAACCATGGATCATGGGCAGATGGGCGTATTCGGGCAGTTCTGCGCCGAGGGCCTTGAGAATATTGATCTGACGCGGCGTGTTGTTGATGTGATCATCTCCCCGAATGACATGACTGATGTTCATGTCCCAATCGTCGACCACCACACAGAAGTTATAAGTGGGAGTGCCATCGCCCCGCGCAATGATGAGGTCGTCTAACTCATCATTGGAAATACTGATGCGGCCTTTGACGCCATCTTCCCAACTCACTAGGCCCTGGTCTGGATTGCGGAAACGAACCACGGGCGCGATGCCGGCGGGGGGTGTCAGACCAAGACGCGAGGCATTCTCTGGGCGCCAGCGGCCATCGTATCGAGGCTTGGCGCCTCTAGAGCGTTGTTCATTTCGCATCGCCTCGAGCTCATCGGGCGAGCAATAGCAGTGATAGGCAAGGCCTTTATTAATCAGTTGCGCAATGACCTCTCGGTATCGATCCATTCGCTGCATCTGATAGAACGGGCCCTCATCGGGGTGAAGACCCAGCCAAGCCATTCCATCCAGAATGGCCTGCACCGCCTCGGGTGTCGAGCGCTCGAGATCCGTGTCTTCAATTCGAAGGATGAACCGCCCCTTGTGATGGCGAGCAAAGGCCCAACAGTAGAGCGCGGTTCGGGCGCCACCCACATGCAGAAAGCCAGTGGGGCTGGGGGCAAAACGGGTGCGGACGGGTCTGGACATGCGGGGATTCTAAGTCAGCCATGCGATAATCCCCGTGTTGGACGGCTAGCTCAGTGGTAGAGCACTGCCTTCACACGGCAGGGGTCACAGGTTCGAACCCTGTGCCGTCCACCACTCCAAACCCTGCGCTTTCAGTGACCTACAGCACTGACCTCACCCACTGCGTGAGCCAAAAGTAGTTAACTTTTTTGTTAACTACTTCTGTGTGGTTCTACTGTTTGGTTTCCAAGCAGGGCCTGATGCTGGGCAGGGGGTGGTTGGAGGGAGGGTCTGAGGTTGAGGGTGAGATAAGGCAAAGCCGCTTCACATCACTTTAGTCGTATTCTTCCTGTGCCAGTGGTAACAGACTGAGTACCCAGCCTTATTTCGATAGCCGAGCCAGTAATTTTCTTGCCGGAGTCAAACTTATCGCAGTCCCTAGTCACTTCCTGTTCTTTAGTCTCTATGTTTTTGGTTGTTTCGATGTGGCAAAACTCGAAACCGTTACCGACTTTAGCAAGCAAGAATTCAACATCGCCACTTGAAATGGGTTTTCCTGCCTGATCTTTTTCGGTTACGGTCCCAACTTTTACTTTTTGCCCAATTTGCATAGACCTTGGAACGTTTGTCCATTGATAGCTTGTTACCGTCTCATCACTTAGATCGATCGAATGCTGAAGCTGTTTTGTCCTAGGGTCATAAAGATCCAGGAAACGCACCTCTATCTTTTCTTTTTGAATAACCATGCTTCCAGTCAATGGAACGCCAATCCATTCCTGTCCAAATCTTTTGGTCGGCTTTCCCGTACCTTGTTGGACGTTCATGACAGCTTTTGTTACTTGCCCGGAATCAGATATTTGCATGTCAACCTTGAGATCGAATCCCCTGGAGAACCCATTCGTGTAGCTGGCTACTTGAAAGAGGCTTACGTCAAGTAGAGGGTCTGCATGAAGCGGGGCGCTAAGAGAGAAGACCCCCATAAGCAAGATTGAGCGAAGTCGTCCGAACATGGTGGCTCCTAGTTCCTGGGGAAAATAGAGTTGAAGTCAGTGTCCATTTGTTCACGGACATTTTTTAGTCCTTTTACCATCAGGGACACGCTAGTCAAAGTTGAGTCGCCCGGCTTCAACGCTTTGAGGCCAGCCTTCACTTCAGATGACTCAAACTTCTTCAATATTTCTGAATAGCTCAACGAAAAGTCAGGGGGAACTCCTGGAATTTGATTCATCCGGTTTGAACAACGCTTTAGATTACTCGCGTAATCGGATTGTGAAGACGCTCCAGCTGACTGCGGCGAATCTGGTAGCAAACTCGCGATAAAAAGTTCCGCCTGTCGCTGGCAAAACAGATGAAGCCTTACTACGGGCTCAATCTTGGCCTTTTCATTTTTGGATACCTTCTCAGAAAAGCGCGATACTAGTGCTTTGAAGTCAGAGCTCGAGACCCTTTGTTCAAGCGGTAACGTGTCCCCCAAGCGGTAACGATAGACAACACTTATCAACGCTGAGGCGCTTTTGCCTTGCCTCTCTGTTAAGTCGGCCGGTATTGCGTTTGATAGTCGCTCAAAATCGGATGGTGGGACCGGGTCTTTATTTTGGTCATTCACCGCCTTCCGGGTAACTTTAGATCCGATGACCGGAGCAACTTCCGAGGCAATTCGGCTCGCAAGCCCAGCATGAGCAGTGCTCGAAATAAGGTAGCCCGCCATCGCTAACGCGCTTCCAATGGTTGTAAACTTTATCTGCATCAGCCGCTCCGGACCTCGCTCTTAATCGCCCTAAAAATAATGAGCTTTGGATTACCTTGTGGCAGATCGTTGGCTAGTGCCCTTACTCTGCTACCTCTTGATGTTATACCGGTTACGTTAAGGGGCAGGACCTACCTCTCCCACGGCCTAGGTCTGCGCTTGCTCTGCAGCTCCGCGATGGCCATCTCACCCATCAGGGGCGCTGCGTAGAACCGATCGATCATCTCTGGGCTGGTACGGGCGTTCCTCGCCAGTTTCAGCGTGTCGATGCTGGCTCCATAGAGCAATCTGAACATGATGCTGCTGTGCCTGAGGCTGTAGATGGTCCTGGGATCACCTTGCGGGCTCATCTTGATGCCCAGTAGGTCCAGCAAGGCATCGAACTGGTGCTGCAGCAGCTTTAGGGCCCGGTCTCGCTGCTTGGCTCATGTTCTTGAGGCCCGTGGGCCGCATGTAGCGGTTGACCCAAAGCGATCTCGTTGTCGATCGCGGTGCATCGCCGCATTAAGTTAGTGCGATCACGCCCTAATAAGAGGCGTCAAATGCGGCCCAGCTACTGAATCAAATTGACTACAGCCTCAGCCTGCCACTTTTTTCCCCTGTAGCTGAGAGTGGCAAGATAATTGCTTGGTGTCTTGTATACAAAGAAAGATCCCAATGATACTGAGCAGTCACTTCGTTACAGAGAGCAACGCTTGGATCAGGCGGTTTAGTCAACCCTTTCTTGGGAAAAGCTCTGGCCCGCTTGCTGGGCTTCGCTTCGCAGTAAAGGACAACATTGATGTGGCAGGAGTCCCAACAACCGCTGGATGTCCTGAATTTGCATTCACGCCGACCGACCATGCAGCAGTGGTCCAGAGGCTATTGGATTCTGGAGGAACACTCCACGGGAAGACCAATCTTGATCAATTCGCCTGCGGACTTAACGGCACCCGCTCCCCTTTTGGTCCAGTTCCAAACGCTGTCAACCCCGCTTACATCAGTGGTGGCTCCAGTTCCGGGTCGGCCTACGTTGTCGCAAGCGGACAGGTGGACTTTGCACTTGGGACCGATACAGCAGGATCGGGGCGAATTCCCGCCGGTCTCAATCACATCGTAGGTCTAAAACCAACAAGGGGTCTAATCAGCACACACGGTGTGCTTCCAGCATCTAGAAGCGTCGATGTGGTCTCAATCTTCTCTCGAGATGTGAGGACTGCGTGGAAGGTGTTGCTGTCGGCAGCGGGCCACGATGAAAGAGACCCGTACTCCCGGGACCTCTTACTAAACTGTGAGCCCCTTCCAGAGAACTTTCGATTTGGTGTCCCAGATCGTCTTGAGTGGTTTGGTGATGAGCGAGCGGAGGAGGAGTTCGAGAAAGCAGTATCAAAGCTTGTCAGCCTTGGTGGCACCCCAACCAGGATTAACTATCAACCACTCTCAGAAGTTGCCGAGTTGCTCTACGGCAGTGCCCTTCTAGCAGAGCGACTAGAGGTCCTTGAGTCATTCTTTAAAGAGAGGCCTGAGGCAGTGGTTGAACCCGTTAGAAGCCTTCTCGCACCGGCGATGAACATATCAGGCATAGAGGTCTTTCGGGCTCAGACCAAGCTTCGAACGCTCGCGCAGCAAGCAGCCTCCATTTGGAAGTCGGTGGACGTGATGGTTGTTCCGACTGCCCCGACGATCTACCGAATTGATGAAATGCTCGAGAACCCCATCGAATTGAATCGCCGCTTGGGCTACTACACAAACTTTGTGAATCTCCTTGACTACGCAGCAATCTCGATTCCATCGAGTATTCGAAAAGACCACCTCCCCTTTGGCATCACACTAATTGGACCTGCAGCCAGTGACTGGCAGCTTGCCTCACTCGCTCTTAAATTTGAGCGATCAAATCATTCAGACCCAAACAACACCGACGGAACAGAGGTGGGCCTGTCTCTGCCGATGGGCTCAACGGTTCCAAGTGAATCCTTTGTGAAAATCGCCGTGGTGGGAGCACATCTCAGTGGCATGCCACTCAATGGTCAGCTGACTGAGCGTCGGGCCAGGCTCCTTCGGACCACCACTACAGCCCCGACCTATCGCCTCTACGCACTCACGGATACGCAGCCTGCCAAGCCCGGCCTGATTAGGGTAGAGGAGTCCGGCAGACGCATTGAAATCGAGATCTGGCAAATGCCGGTTTCGGAATACGGAAGCTTTGTATCAATGATCCCGCGCCCTCTCGGAATTGGCCAGATTGAGGCCCATGGCGGTGAACTTGTTCAAGGCTTTCTCTGCGAGCCGGCCGGACTTGTTGGCGCTCGGGACATCACCGAATTTGGAGGCTGGCGCCCGTATGTCTCAACAGCCCCCACGCCAGCTTCAAACACTTAGTCGCTCAAACATCGATTTATTCACCCCACCCCAGGAGAGCATCATGACAGACCTCAAGAAATACCCACAAGGCACAACACCTTTAAAGACAACCGCTTTGAGCAGGCGACGTACGGTTTTAAAAGTAGGTACTGCAGCGGCGTTCACTCTTGCAGCCCCGACGATTTTGAGAGCGCAGGCTGGCCCAAAGATTCGAGTTGGCTATTGGCCGGTTGCGTCAGGTATACCGTTCTTTGCGGCCGTTGAAAGGGGGTTTTTTAAAGAGGCTGGACTGGATGTCGAGGCGGTACGATTCGCAAGCCCACAGCAGGTCGCTGAGGCGATGCTCGCGGGACGGCTCGAGGGCAGTTCGAACGGCACCGCCTCTGCTGCACTTGGAATTGCGGAGCTCGCTCAACCAGGCTTATTGAAAATATTCTGCACAAACCCGACCAACGCAAAGTTCGTCTTAGATCTGTTTATCGTGGCGAAAGACAGCCCATTCAAGTCAGTTGGTGATCTCTCCGGGAAGAAGGTTGGATGCGGTCCCGGAGTGCAGAACGTCACCCTGGCTCGTACCGTTTTGGAGCGCGCTGGGTCGAAAGACAACCAACTAATTGAATTACCGATCGCACAGCATGTTGCCGCAATTGCAGCGGGACAAGTTGACGCTTGCTACACGCTTGAGCCCACAGGAACAGTGGGGCGCCTTAGCGGAACTACTCGTAATCTGGAAGTTGGTGTCATTGCCAAATACATCCTTGGCGACCCAATGGCGCCTTGGCATGGCGGGTCTGCAAGTCTCACTTCGGAATTCATTCAAAAGAACCCCGAAGTCACGCGTCGTTACATCGCGGCTTACAAGCGGGGTGTCGATTTGGTAAAAAGCAAGCCGGCTGAAGCACGGCCTTTCCTCAAGGGATACACGGCGATTGAGGGTCCTCTTACGAACGAAGTACCTATGGCGGACTATATGTTTTCGAATGAGTTTAAGCCCTCGGACATCGCGGCCTTTCAAAAGTTTTTTGATCTGTTCTCTGATCGTGGCATTTTTAGTAAGCGAATCATGATCGACAACATTCTTTATAAAGGCTAGAGATGTCCAACCAGGACTCAGGTATGAACGCTACAACCCCTTGGTCTGTTGCTCAGACCGAGGGAGCGGCCCTGTCAACGAGGAAGGGAGATCTCGCTCGCCTTCTTCCGCTAGTCGGGCCCCTCTTTCTCATCGTGATATGGGACCTAGTGGTGCGATTCGGGCTTATAAAGGCAATCCTTTTGCCCCCGCCAACTGACACCATTGCGACCCTTATCCTGGGAATGCTCGGTGGGCCTCTGTTGTACGACTTTTGGGTCACGCTCTATAGAACCTTGGTCGCTTTTGGCATCGCGGTGTTGTTGGGTATGCCGCTCGGCATCGCACTTGGCAGCAACGAAAGGGCTTATCGAAGCGTTGAATTCGTGATCGACTTTTTCAGGTCGACACCCGCCTCAGCGTTGATCCCACTGTTTTTGCTGATATTCGGAACGTCTGACGTAAACAAGATTGCCATCGCTTGCTTTGGTGCTTGGCTTTTGGTGGTTTTTAACTGTGCCTACGGGGTAATTAACGCCCGAAAACAACGAATAGCAGCAGCCAAAGTAATGGGGGCATCCCGATGGCAGATTTTCAAGGACGTTCTGGTGTGGGAAAGTCTTCAAGCTTCGTTCGTTGGGTTGCGCTCGGCTGTGTCCATGGCACTTGTAATTGTAGTGGTCGCAGAGATGTTCATTGGTTCAGAGAGTGGACTCGGACACAAAATTATTAACGCCCAGCAAGTAATGAACACAAAGATGATGTATGCCGCAATCATGTCCGCCGGCATTCTTGGATACGCGCTCAATGTTGCGTTTCTCGCGCTGGAGCGGAAAATTGTTCACTGGAGTGGAAGATGACTCGAGTCATTAATGCGCCGATCGTCGTTGACGTTCCCCAGCCGCGTTTCCGGCCAGGGCCACAAGGCACTCACATCACAATTCGAGGTTTGACAAAGTACTTCGCAAACTGGCCTTTATACGAGAATTTTGACCTTGATATCCCAAAGGGAAAGATTGTTTCCATATTTGGCCCAAACGGGTGTGGCAAATCAACGCTGATCAATATGATCTCTGGGCTGATCCCAATTGACTCAGGAGAGATTCTTTTCGACGGAAAGTCGCTGAAGGACACAACCATTGGGTATGTGTTTCAGAACTATCGCGAGGCGCTATTTCCTTGGTGGCGTACGATCGAAAACATTGCCTATCCCCTTAAGCTAATGGGAAAATCAAAGGCCGAGGTTGACCGTCGTGTGGAAGAATTGGTTGACTCCTTCGATGTAAAGTTTGACTTGAATCGATTTCCATACGAACTCTCCGGTGGGCAACAGCAAACCGCGTCGATCATGCGCGCGCTTGCACCAAATCCAGAGGTGCTATTCCTTGATGAACCCTTTTCCGCTCTCGACTTCGAGATGACTCTTTTTATTCGAGAGAAGCTTCAAGAGGTCTTTATGAAAACGCATACAACTATGATGCTGGTCTCTCATGATCTTGAGGAGGCTGTTTACCTTGCGGACCAAATTCTTCTGTTGACGAAACGTCCCACGTCAATCGCCGATATACTTTCCTACGATGATCCTCGACCAAGGACAGTTTCAACCCTCTCCGAGCCAAGTTTTATTTCAACGAAGAGAAAGAGCTTAGAGATTTTCCAGCGGGAAGTTCGCAGATGAATCCTCACTTGTCCATCGAGAGCACTCGCTCCTTGCTCAGTGAGGATGCTTACCAACAGATTAAGTCAGCAATTGACAATTTCCTCCTGGTGCCTGGAGATCGGTTTACAGAGTCACAGCTAGCCGACCAGCTTGGAGTCTCCCGAACACCCATTCGACAAGCACTTTTCCGCCTTCAGCAAGAAGGCCTTGTGGAAGTTCTTTTTCGTAACGGCTGGAGAGTTCTGCCCCTGAACTTTTTGCAGCTTGATGCTCTCTACGATTTTCGGATTCTCATTGAAACGGATGCAATTCAGAGGCTATGCGATGGGCGCGCGCCCGGTGGTATGCCAAAACTAAATCCAAAACTAAAGGCCCTCGGAGAGATTTGGCTCGCACCGAAGGCCAAGAGAGTCGCTGATGCTCGAGCGGTCAGCCAACTTGACGAGGATTTTCACTGCGCAATTGTTGAAGCTGCAGGCAACCCAGCGATTGCGAGAGCACACCGAGAGATCACGGAGAAGATACGGGTGATTAGGCGATTGGACTTTACTCGAAGCCCTAGAATAGAGGCTACTTACGAAGAACATGCAAAGATTCTGCGTGCGATTTACAGCCAGAGAGCGGATCAAGCTCGAATGCTGATTACGGCTCACATTGAAGTCAGCCAGCTTGAGGTTCGCAAGATTACTCTCCACCAGCTAGAGACCTCACGAATGAGGCAGGAGCGGTCGCTTGACCTTCTCTAATAGAACCAAATTGGACACATGTTGCAACATCTGAGTTTTGGCATGCCCCTCCCAGAGCAGGGTCTGCTCTTTTGCTGTCCTGTTTCCGGACACTTCACGAGCAGGGCCTGCTCTTGAGCAGACCCTGGTTCTGAGCAGAACCCACGCCCGTGAGTTAATTGCTTTTTAACTACAGCGGCTCAGAATCCTTGTAAGTCATTGATTTTTATTGAGAATAAGAACTGGCTGGCGTCTTCACACGGCAGGGGTCACAGGTTCGAACCCTGTGCCGTCCACCACTCCAAACCCTGCGCTTTCAGTGACCTACAGCACTGACC
>Ga0208048_1000311_pt1 | contig 25915 bp, 29 predicted proteins | sample Malawi_45m_30L_FD_184163 | JGI IMG/M metagenome (GOLD analysis project Ga0208048, IMG submission 184163) | Freshwater microbial communities from Lake Malawi, Central Region, Malawi to study Microbial Dark Matter (Phase II) - Malawi_45m_30L... | ecosystem: Environmental > Aquatic > Freshwater >...
ATTTCCAGCAGCAGCGCTTCATTGATCTGGTGAACAACGATCTGGCCAACACGATCGGCAACCTGCTCAACCGCACCAGCTCAATGGCCCGCCGCTGGTTCAGCGATGCGGTGCCCGCGCCGGGTTCGTCGCACGACCCCACCCATGTGCTGGCGGCCTGCGCCCGCCAGGCCTCTGAACTGTTCCTCAAGGCCATGGACAACCTGGAGTTTCGCGCTGCCGCTGAGGCGGCGCTGGGATTGGCCATTCAGGCCAACGGCTTCCTCAATGACCAGGCACCTTGGAGTCGCATGAAGCAAGGGGGCAACGAGGAAGCCGTTGCTAGCGACCTGTACGCGGTTCTGGAGGCGACGCGCATCGTTGCGCAGCTGTTGATCCCCCTGGTGCCCGATCTCAGCGCCCGCATCCTGGCTCAGTTCCCGGCCGATGCGCGCTCAGGGTGGCTGGAACGTCTTCAGTGGGGAGGTTTACCGGCGGCTGCCGCGTTACCCGAACCTTCGCCCGTGATGGCTCGGCTTGAAGCCAAGGAGACGGCATGAACAAGCGTCATGCAGCAGGCACTGTTGCTTCGGTGGTGGCAGCCCTGTTGGGGAGCTGCACGCCCCCCCCCAAGCAGCAACAGGCGAGTTCAGCCAGTACGCCATTTGTGTTTCAGGCCCTCAATCTGCGCCAGCAGGATGCCAACGGCAGGTTGCAGTGGCGTGTCAGTAGTCCTGAAGCCCGCTACGACCTCAATCGACGCTTGGCGTTGGCGCGCAATCTCAACGGAGAGATCCACACCAACGGACAACCGCTCTACCGGCTGGCCGCCAGCCATGGCACGGTCCTCAGCGACGGTGAGGTGATTCAGCTGGAAGGGCAGGTCCGCATTGAGCGACTCGGCAGGGACCCGGTGATCATTGAAGCCTCGCGCATGCGCTGGTATCCCCGCCAGCAGCGCATCGAGTTGGATCGACAGGCTCAAGCCATGGACCAGGATCTGCGTCTCACCGCTGATCGGGCCACCCTGTTGTTTGAACAGGATCGGTTGCAACTGCGTGGTCAACCAACACTGAGCACGCGCAAGGCCGGGCTTGGAGTTGGGCTGAACCAGATCAGGGTCGAACGGCTCGATTGGTCACCTGGCAGTGGCGCGCTCAACGCTGCAGGCCCCGTCACGGCGATCAGTGGCCCCCCCGGGCAACCCCAACGAGAGCTCAGAGCCGTTGCAGTGTCCGGCAACACACTTAAGCGCCGCCTGACACTTCAGGGTCCTGTGCAGATCAGCGCACCGGCCCAGCGCGCCTGGCTCAAGGCACGCAGCAGCACGATTGATCTGGCCAGCAACGCGCTCTACAGCGATGCACCCTTTGAGGCGGCCGTTGGCCCCCTGCAGATCAACGGCAAGGCCCTGCGGCTGAACCTGTCATCGACTCTGGCCGAAATCACTGCAGGCTGCCGCTTGCGTCAACCCGATCTGTCGCTTGAGGCGCAACGCTGCAGCTGGAACTGGCAGAACGAGCGGATCGCCGCAGCTGGATCCGTGCTGCTTCGCAGGCAGGCCAATCAACAAACCACCCGCGCTGCCCGGCTCCATGGACGCATCGGTCCCCAGGGTCTGTTGGTGTTCAGTTCTCCTGGTTCGCGGGTGCGTTCGACACTGGTCCTGCCACCGAGCGGATCTGCTCGTCAGTCCAGGCCGTCAGCGGTCCGCTTGTAAGCCGTGATGCCCAACCTTCGATCCAGCGCTGGTCCGAGCTCGAGAAACACCGCGGTGACCATCCACCAATCAGCAGCAGACCGTGCTGCCGCAGTGGATGCACCAGCACGCTTGGCAAGTCAGCGAGCAACTGGGTGAACTCATCACGCCCTGGGTAGTGCCTGAGATCCACCAGATGAATGCTGCGCCCGCGTTGCTGAACCTGCCTGCAGATCGATCCCGGTTCAAAGGACAGCCCTGACCCATCGGCAGGGCAGAGCCCCCGCCGCAACAGGACCGTGTCGTTCCAGACCACCATGACGACCGCAGCAGCGGTCGCCTGCAGCACCAGTTGCGAGCCCCAGTGGAGTTCAAAGACCAGCGATTCGGGAAGATCGCGTCTGAGCAGTAATCCCTCCTCGCCCACAAGCGGGGCCCGTTCGCTCTGCGCTGGTTGGGCGCGGGTCCACAGCGCCGAGACCAGCAGCAGGCCCACCGACAGCAGCGCCGCCAACGCCGAACTACGCATCAAAGCCGGTTGCAGGTCAGGAGCTGTGAGCTGATTGATGGCGCAGAGCAGCAGCCCCAACAGGCCAGCAACCAGAGCAACGCGTGCAGAATTCGACATCACAACAGGATGCCGGATCAGCGGTTTGTTGCTGCAATGACCGTGCTGTAACGCATCGCCATGACCCCTTCTGAAGCCTTTGCCGCGATCTGTCTGGCCGCTGTCGGATGCGACGGGCAGCTGGGCCGCGAGGAAGCGCAACTGCTGCGGCACCATCTTGAATTTCGCTCTCCCTATTGCCAAGAGAGTGAGCAGGCGATGGGCGAGCTGTTTGATCAGCTGCTCAGGCAGCTTCGCCAGCAGGGTTGGTCCGCTCTGGTGACCGCAGCCGTTCCAGCGCTCAGCCCCCAGCAACGTGAAACGGTTCTGGCCTTGGCCTGTCATCTGGTCAGGGCCGATCGGCAGGTGCAGCCGGTTGAGGAGACCTTTCTGGCCCAGCTGCTCGATCAGCTGCAGCTACCACAGGGCCGTGATGAGCAGATCTGCGAGGTGATCGCCACGCTGCACCGTGATGCATTGGCCGGCGGCTGATGACCATGGGGCAGACAGCGACTCGTGCAACGGGCAAACTGGGGTCAACTTGGCTGCCTGTCTTGGCCCAACCTGGATGCTCTGCCCTTGCACGTCTCTGCAGGGCTCTCTGTGTGTTGATCCTGCTGTGCGGCTTGGCAGGACCTGCTGCGGCCCTAAGCGCCGCTGACCTGCCAGCCTCGCCGCCGCCGAATCATGTGCTGGATCAAGCAGGCTTGTTGAGCCGAGCCAGCGTCGCTGATGTGTCGCGAGAGCTCGATGCCATCAGGGCCAATGGGGTTGATGCCACCTGGGTGAGCGTTCCCCGGCTCGACTACGACGTCAGCCTCAATCAATTTGGTCAGCAACTGCTTGATCGCTGGCAGGGCGCTGGATCTGAGCAACTGCTGCTGCTCATCGATGGTCAGACCAGTGCTACGGCCCTCGTGGCAAGCCCGACGCTCGTTGATCGGCTTGGCAGCGATCTGCTGCGCAGTACGGCGCGAACAACCATGGCCCAGCCCTTGCGCGAGGGCAATCGCTACCGACAGTCCAGCCTGGATGCGATTGCCAGGTTGAACGCCGTTGCCGCGGGCCAGGAGGACCCCGGCGAACCGATGGTGGCCCAGAGTCCTGTTGCCACGGCCCGGGTCCCGAGCCGCGAACAAACACTCTCCAGCAATGCAACCACCTGGATTGTGGTGTTGCTGGTGGTTGGCACCATTGTGCCGATGCTCACCTGGTGGGTCTTCTCGCGCTGAACCATGGCACTCAATGACTGGATCGGTGCCTTTGGACGCGCCGAAGCTCTTGACATCACCCATCACCTGGAGCGTGGTTACGAGGCTGCCCTGCTGATCCAGAGCATTGAGCTGGAGCACTACGGCGATCGCCCCGTGCGCCCCGAACTTGACCTGCGCTTGCCGCCGGCGACACAAGCACAGATTCTCAGGCGTTTTCGCGCGGCCCTGCAGGTCTGCCGTGAAGCGGTGGAGACCGTCGACGCTCGCCGCAATGAATGTTCTGGCCAGGAGCTGCGCCAACTCCAGCTGATAGAAGATGTGGTCTTGCGCTATTCAGGGCGCAAACCCCTGCCAGCCCTGAGCCGCACACCAGAGGTGTTGCCGCGCAGTCTGATCGGTGTGGTGGATCAGGTTCGTCGGCAACTCGATCCAGAAGCCGAAGCCTCGCTGGTTGCAGGCTTTCGCCGGCGGCGCGACTCAACCCTGGTGTCGCTGCGTGTGTTGTTGCTGCTGATTCTTGTGCCTGTGCTGGTGCAGCAATCAACGCGCCTGTTCGTCGTTTCACCGTTGGTCGATCGACTGGCCCCCAGCAGTCCCTTTTTGAGTTATCCCAAGCCAGCCTTAGAAGAACGGGCCGTTGAGAAACTGCGTGTCTTCAAGGCCGAAATCGAATTTGATGCCCTGCTCAATGGCAAGCCACTGCCAAGCCGCCAAGAACTGCAGCAGCAGCTCTCTCAAAAGGCCCAGTCTCTCAAGGAGCAGGCTGATCAAGAAAGTACCGAAGCCATCAAGAATGTCATTGCTGATCTACTTGCGCTTGTTGGTTTTACCGCTGTCTGTTTTGTCTGCCGCGAAGATTTGCAGATTCTACGTGGCTTCATCGATGAGCTGATCTATGGGCTTAGTGACAGTGCAAAAGCCTTTGCCATCATTTTGTTTACCGATATTTTCGTCGGCTTCCATTCACCGGAGGGCTGGACGGTTCTGCTGGATGGCATTGCCCACCACATAGGAATACCAGCGCGCGAAAACTTCATCATGTTGTTTATCGCCACCTTTCCGGTTGTCCTGGCGACGATCTTTAAGTACTGGATTTTCCGCTATCTCAACCGCGTATCGCCTTCCTCTGTGGCTACCCTGCGCAACATGAATGGTGGTGGCTGACCCGATCAGTTGCACGCTCGTCACCGGTGCTGCGAGCAGCGGCAAGAGTCGCTGGGCCGAAACGCTGGCAAGCCGCACTGGCCTACAGGTCTGCTATCTCGCGACTGGGCCCCTGCTGCCGCACGATGCTGATTGGACCGCCAGACTCGAGCGTCATCGACGCAGGCGCCCCTCGACATGGCTGACCTATGAAGTCGGCGATGCATTAAGTCCAGCCCTACGGGCCTGCACAAGCGGCCAAGTGGCACTTGTCGATTCACTGGGCACCTGGGTGGCAGCTTTACTAGAAACCGACGAGCAGTTCTGGGCTCAGGCTGTCGACGGGCTTGTTTCAGCCGTGCAGGAGCGCACGGTGCCGCTGATCCTGGTTGGCGAGGAATGTGGCTGGGGTGTCAGCCCTCCAACTCGCATGGGCGGGCTGTTTCGCCAGCGCCTCGGCGAGCTGCTTCAGGCCATGACGCCGCTGTGTGATGCGTCATGGCTGGTGGTGCATGGCCGTGCCATTGAGCTTGACCGCCTGGGCCTGCTGATTCCTGAGGTTCTCGACTGAGCCATGCCAGCCCTTGTGTTATTTGAACCACAGATTCCTCCCAACACGGGAAACGTTGCACGCACCTGCGCAGCCACGGGAACACCACTGCATCTGATCGAGCCGCTGGGGTTCTCGATCGACGACCGCATGCTGAAGCGTGCAGGTCTGGACTACTGGCCTTTGGTTGACCTGCACTGCCATGGCGACTGGGAGTCGTTCTGCTGCCAGCGCCGAGCACACGGAGGACGCTTGATCGGGTTCAGCGCCCACGCTGAGCAGAGCTACACCGATTTCGCCTTCGCCCAGGACGATTGGCTGCTTTTTGGCCGCGAAACCGATGGACTACCAAGCCACATCCACCGCTCCTGCGATGTGAGACTCGTGATTCCCATGCGTCACGCGAGTCGCCCTGGAATGCCAGGGGTTCGCTCCCTGAATCTGTCGGTCAGCGCTGCCATCGTGCTGTTTGAATCATTGCGTCAGCTGGGGCTGACATCTTGAGACATCCCATGCGCTGCAGGCAGTCTCATGGATCTTGTTGAACTCCATGTCGCCAAAAACACTTGATCCCCACAAGCCTGTGCGGTACTGTTTGCGCGCTTGCCGGTGATGGCTTCTCGGCAGGTGTTGTTCGATGGGTGATGTGTGAAGCCGATTCGTTTGTGTTTGCCACTGCTGTGTCTGATCCCGATTGCTCCCGCAGTCGTGATTGCAATGGCGCCAGCTGAATCATGGAACCGCAGCGAACAGAATCTCAGCATCGCTTCACTCCCCCAGGTCACACCCCCACGACCCGAGACCGATCGTATTTGGGTCCGACTGCGTCAGCCGAGCCCGCTCAGCAAGCTTTCAGGCCTACTCAACCTCGATGATTCGAAGCTTGCAACGCTCAACGACGTTGCACCAGAGCACCAGTTCGAGAAGGGATCCTGGCTCGTCCTGCCCAGTAGCTCGATTCGTCTAGCCAAACTCCTGCCCCAGATCGATAGCAGCGATCTCAGGCGCACGCCTCCGCTGCATGCCCTGCCCCCTGTAGAGACCAATGGGGTGATCAAGATCGGAGACACCCTGCGCAAGATCGCCGTTCGCTACGGATTGACCCTGCAGGAATTACTGCGCCAGAACCCTGGCATTGAGACCGCTCGCCTCGTTGCCGGTGCCCCCATCCGTGTGGTGCAGTCATCTCCGGCCAAGCCACGCATGCTGCTGGCTTTAAAGCCGAGCACCAGTGGTGGCCTGAGTTGGCCTGAGCTTCCTGATTTTGGTTCCGAGGAGCTTGATCCTGATTCCGACCGTTCTGCTGACGGTTGGATCTGGCCCACCCGTGGCATGTTCAGTTCTGGCTTTGGCTGGCGCTGGGGCCGCATGCACAAGGGCATCGACATCGCCAACAACGTGGGCACCCAGATCGTGGCTGCCAAAGATGGAGTCGTCAGCTTTTCGGGCTGGCATAGCGGTGGGTACGGGTACCTGGTGACGATCAGCCACAGTGACGGCAGTCGCTCCCTGTACGCCCACAACAGCCGACTGCTGGTCCAGGAAGGGCAGCACGTGGAACAGGGCCAGCAGATTTCACTGATGGGCAGCACCGGGCGCAGCACCGGCCCCCATTTGCACTTTGAGATCCATCCGCCTGGTCGCGGTGCCGTCAACCCCCTGCAGTTCCTGCCGCAGCGCGCCTGATCAAGGGCTGCAGCTGGGCATTGGCCTGCAAGGCCATCGTCTACACTCAGTGCACCGCGGCTCGGTAGCTCAGCTGGTTAGAGCGTGGGATTCATAACCCCAAGGTCGGGAGTTCAAGTCTCCCCCGAGCCATGATGTCTCGCCTGCGCGATGCACGGCGCTGAGGGGCTGCTCTGCGGCGGGCAGAGCACCAGCATCAATCAGCGCAGATCGATCGCATTGAGGCGATCTAGAAACCCTGCAGACTCGTGCTCAGAGACGCTGTCTGCTGTGAGCAGGGGTACAACAGTGAACGGTCCGTGCATCGCTGCATCGTCAGCGTTGCCTCCAGCTGCAGCGATCGGCTCAGCGGCTTGCGCCACCGCAGCCGTCGTGCTGCTGCGCCTGCTTGTTCTGGTGCGTGCGCTGCTGCCGCGCCCCTCTGTCGCCCGTTGCAGGGCGCGGCTTCGGTTCGCTTCTGCCACGGTCTGGCCCTCCTTGGGCCTGAGCAGGGGGTTGCTTTTGAGCTCTCCGCGAAGCTGGCTCAGCAAGCGGAAATGCCCGGTTGTGTTGTATTTCCGCAGCACCGACGGATCCCAAGCCATGGCGAGTCCCTGATTAGGTCAGCCTAAGGCGCAGCCCATCGTTGCCCGAATCGTGATAGCTTGTAACAGCCCTAGGTCGTAGTCATTCCGACTTCGTCTCGTCGTGTCGTGCGACGCGGCCCAGGTTGATCTGTCATGGCAGATCACCGCCATCCGCTGTTGGGCGTCTCACCCTCTGACCTTTATCAACTGCGCCATGTCCAGGCTTGTCGGTCTGCCAGCTCCCGACTTCACCGCCACTGCTGTGGTGGACCAGGAATTCAAGACGGTTTCCCTGTCCCAGTACCGCGGCAAGTACGTGGTGCTGTTCTTCTACCCCCTGGACTTCACCTTCGTCTGCCCCACTGAGATCACAGCGTTCTCCGACCGTTACAGCGAGTTTTCCAGCCGCAACTGTGAAGTGCTGGGCGTGTCTGTCGACAGCGAATTCAGCCACCTGGCCTGGATCCAAACCGACCGTAAGAACGGCGGCATCGGCGACATCGCTTACCCCCTGGTGGCCGACCTCAAAAAAGAGATCGCCCGAGCCTACGAAGTGCTCGATGAAGACGCCGGTGTGGCCCTGCGCGGCCTGTTCATCATCGACCCCCAGGGCGTGATCATGCAGGCGACGATCAACAACCTGCCCGTGGGCCGCAGCGTCGATGAGACCCTGCGCCTCCTGCAGGCCTTCCAGTACGTGCAGTCCCATCCCGATGAGGTCTGCCCCGCCAACTGGACTCCTGGTGACAAGACCATGAATCCTGATCCGGTGAAGTCCAAGGACTTCTTTGCTGCGGTCAACTGATCCGATCGGCAGCTATCGGGATCCATGGATCGCTGGGGGGCCTTGCCCCCCTTTTTCATGTCACCACTGCCAGCAGGCTTTGCAGCAGCCTGCGCCCATCACTGCCCCCCAGAGCTGGATCGCAGGCCCGCTCGGGATGCGGCATGAGACCCAGCACGTTGCCGTTTTTGTTGCAGATCCCTGCAATGCCATCGGCCGATCCATTGGGATTGCTGGCATAGCGCAGCACGATCTGACCCTGATCCTGCAGCTGCTTGAGCGTGTCAGCGTCGGCCTGGTAGCGCCCCTCCCCGTGAGCGATGGGAAACGTGAGCCGTTCGCCGCGGCTGTAGCCCTGCAACCAACTGCACGCGCCTGGTTGCACGATCAGCTCGCAGGGTTCACAGATGAAATGGAGATGCTGATTGCGCGTCAGGGCTCCAGGAAGCAGACCCATTTCCGTCAACACCTGAAACCCGTTGCAGATTCCGATCACAGGGCCACCTTGCGCGGCAAAGGCCTGCACCTGCTCCAACACAGGGGCAAACCGGGCGATTGCGCCGCAGCGCAGGTAATCGCCATAGCTGAAGCCACCGGGCAGAACCACAGCTGTGATGCCGCTCAGGTCTGTCTCCTCATGCCAGAGAAAACGCGTTGACAGCCCCAGGCAGCCCTCCAGGGCCCAGCGCATGTCACGGTCGCAGTTTGAGCCTGGAAATACGACGATGCCAATGCTCATGGCTGCTGCTCCGCTTTGGCCAGGGTGAGCTGCCAGTCTTCGATGACTGGATTGGCGAGGAGGCGATCACTCAACAGCTCAAGCTGGCTGCGGGCGGTGTCTGCGTCAGGAGCGTCGAGCTCCACGTCAACCGAGCGACCGATCCGCAGCTTGACCAGTCCACTGACACCAAGCCGGGCCGCGGCAGCACGGGTGGCCTCCCCAGCAGGATCGAGCACCGATGGACGCAGGGAAACCTGAACGGTTGCGCGGTAGAGGGGCACAGCAGCCGGGTGAGACAGTTGTTAAATCTTGCCAGCAGCCCCATCCAGCGGCAGCGGCTGTGGTCACGGTGAAGACAGACCCTTGGGGGCTGTGGCCATGCCGGTTCATCTGGCCGCCATCGTTGGTGGCGGAGCGATCAGTCTCGTCGCGCTCAGTTCGTTGCTCGCTCATGCCTGGGCGATCCCAGCGCAGCTGCAGTGCCGTCTGGCGGAGGGTCCCTGGCAGCAATGCCGCATGATCGTGGCCACAATGGTTTGGCCTGGACCCTTGAACTGGCAGGCGAGTCGATTCACTTTCGCCACGACGGCCGCGGCACGGTGAGCATGCAGCGCCAGGATCAACGCGGCAGAGAGGTGCAGCCGCGCTGGTTGGCCGACGCCAGCCTCTGCTGGGATGGCGTCTGCGCCAAGGGGGCTATCCCGCTCGACTAAGGGGGGCAGCCTGCAGCTGCAGCAGCTCCGCTATGCGGGCGCGATCCAGGCCAAAGCCCAGGACCACGAGTTTGAGCCTGGAGCTGCAACCAGCGGCCAGGTGCTCTGCTGCTTCGCCTTCGTACCAGCAGTTGAGCCGGGGGCCCACAGCCTGGATCTGCAGGAGCCGCTGCTTTGCCGCCATGGCCAGCCATCCCTTGAGACGAACCACCGTCTGCTGACTCAGCAGAGCCTGGAGCCTGCTCTCAATGTCGCTCTGCTGCCAGTCGCCAACCAGATCAAAGGCCAGGCTCTCAATCGCAACGTGAGCATGGTCATGGTGATCATGCTCGTGATCGTCATGGTCACCGTCATGGTCATGTCCATGAGCATGAGCATGTGCATCGGCATGGTGGCGGCTGTGTTCGATCCCTGAGCCCAGCAGAAGCTCAGGCTCAATGACCCCGTTGGCCACAGCCAGGCAGGGCGTTTCGGGTCTGAGGCTGCCCTGCAGTGTGGATTTGAGGGTCTCGAGGGCTTGTTGCTCGAGCAGATCAGCGCGACTGATCAACACCAGATCGGCAGCCTGCAGCTGGTCGGCAAAGAGGTCCTCGATCGCATCAAGATGGTCAAGGCTGGGATCAGCCTGCCGCTGCGTTTCAAGGGCCTGGGGATCGCGGACCACGTGCCCTGATGCCAGAGCTTCACCGTCAACAACGGTGATCACCCCATGCACCCAGGTGCGTGTGCGAATCGAGGGCCAGCCAAACGCTGCCACCAGCGGCTCTGGCAAAGCAAGGCCACTGGTTTCAACGACGATGCCATCGAGCTGCTCAGCGCGCTGCAGCAGCCGTTCCATTGTCGGCAGGAAGTCGTCCTGAACGGTGCAGCAGAGGCAGCCGTTGGCGAGTTCAACAAGGCGGCCATCAAGCTCGTCATCGGGGCAGAAGCCACAGGAGCGCAGCAATGCGCCATCAATGCCGACTTCGCCGAACTCGTTGACCAGGACGGCCAGGCGCTGGCCACTGTTGAGCAGCAGATGCCTGAGCAAGGTGGTCTTGCCGGCACCCAAAAACCCTGTCACCACCGTGACAGGAAGACGTTTGAAGGAGCTCACGCGCAATCAGGCCAACGCTTGGCTAGCAGCAGAGATCAGGCCGAAGCCGATCAAGCCGGCCACAACCGCGGCACGTCCATGGCGCTGCAGTCGCGAGGCAAACGGCCGCATCCACCACAGGGCCAGCAACAACACGCTTCCCTGGCTGAGCAGCAGGCCCGCCAGATAGGACGCCACGGGCATGGCACTCCAACCCAGAACGCTGGCGCTCAGCACGTAACCATGCAGGGCCATAGCTGGCAGCAACACCAGGCGCGGCAGACGTTGTGCCAGCACCAGGGCTTCAACGACCAGCGTCAGGCTGACGAGCAGTTCGGCCCCGGCCAGACCTGGGCCGATCAATCCGGCGGCGCTGCCCAGCAATCCGGTCACAAGCAGGGCGAGCATCCAGCGCCGGTGCTGGGTCAGGCCCGTCAACGCCAAGGCCACCAGGAACAGCAGATGGTCTGGCCCAATCACAGGGTGGGCCAGACCACTCAACAGTCCGTTGAACACAGACGGTTGCAGTGACGTGATGTCGATCAGGTGGTGAGCCCGAGCCGGCCGGGCGAGCAGCACGGCAAGGCAAGGAACAAGCAACAGGCCTGCCCTGCGCAAGGTGGTTGGAAGCATGACGTCGGTCCGCGCCGAAAAGGAAGTGGATCACCGGCGGGCGTTCTGACTGGGCACAAGGCCTTCACAGCTGCGGGACAGCGCCGGATTTGCACCGACTTTCCCCTTTGCATCCGGGGGCTGATCCCCCCCGGAACCGGTTCGTCCAATCTATGGGCTCAGATCACCGGCAGCCGAGACTGTCACGGGTGCTCACACCAGTGCGTGGATTGGTCCCCGTGGCACGGGCACAGAGAGCCTTCTGCTCCGGCAGATCCAGCACCGCATCGGTGAAATCGGCCCCATCGATCTGAGCACCCTTGAAGCGGCTCTGCATGAGCATGGCGTTGCGCAACACCGTCCCGGTGAGATCGGCCTGTTCAAAGCGGCTGGCATAAGCGACCGCATCTTCGAGATCGGCCCCCTGCAGGTTGGCTTGCTGCAAGTTGCTGCCGTTGAAGACCGCACCGCGCAGGTCCGCTTCTGAGAAGTCATAACCCACAAGGTCAGCTTTCAGAAATTCCTGCTGCTGCAGCTTGCGGCCATGCATGTCTTGCTGCAGATCCTGCATCGAGCGCTGCCCTCTGAGCTCTGGAGCCGTGATGGCCAGTGCCGGCGATGCCGGCACCACGAGCATCCACGCCAGGCAACAGGCGAGAACGCGGGCAAACAGGTGAGCCATCGGGCTGCATCTACGGTGGGCCAACAAGTTATGGCAGCCATGGCGATGGCTCTGCGGGTCATCGTCCCGCCTCACCCCCTGCTCAGCCATTGGCTGACGGTGCTGCGTGAGCCCCAGACTCCCCAGCCCCTGGTCAGCACGGCGCTCACAGAACTGGGACGTTGGCTCACCTACGAAGCCGTGCGTGACTGGCTGCCGCAGAGGCCCATCACGCTCGAGACTGCTGGCGGCAGCTGCCAGGGCCAGGTTGTCGATGCTTCGGTGCCGCTGCTCGCCATCAGTGCGGTGCCAGGCGGCCTCGGACTTTGGCAAGGAGGCCAGGCCGTTGTGCCAGCGGCACAGATCGGTCATGTGTCGCTCACGGAGGGACGCATCGCGATGCGCTCATGGCCTGACTCCATCGCCCAGAACACCGGGGTGCTGCTGTTCTGGAGTCAGTTGGCCGAGCCCGAGCCACTGTTGCAGCTGCTCGATGACCTGGCTCAGCAAGACGTCACCGGGTCACGGCTGCGGCTGATCACCACCTTGGCTGCAGCACCGGCTCTGCAGGCGATTGGTGAACGCCATGGCGCCTTGAGCATCTACACCGCCGCGATTGATCCTGATCTCAACGAGCAAGGCCAGATTGTTCCGGGAGTCGGTGCGCTTGATCAACGCCTGATCGGTTTCAGCAACAGCCTCTAGTCTGGGGATGGTTGCTCAAGCGCTGTCATGGGGTCCCAGAACCAGGGCGGGTCAAGCGGCGGTGTCCTGCTGAGCGCCATGGCCGGTGCCGTCTTGGGAGCCACTGGCTTGGCTTGGTGGCTGTTGTCTGAGGCTGAACGCCGCCGCCAGAGCCCTCGCCAACACAGGGCCCTGCGGCTTAGCCGTCTGCAGGACGGCAGCGAGATGGACGAACCGTTGCAGCAAGCTGCGGCGGGCGCCTCCCGCGACCATGAGCTTCACGACAAGGTCCACGAGCTCAATCAGGCGATCGATGATGTGCGACGCCAACTCGAAAGTCTGGGGAGCCGGTAGGTTCAAGGGCGGCACCATCTGACCCGCCATGCTCCGCTCCGCTGCCATCACCCAGGGAATTCAGCGTTCGCCCAACAGGGCCATGCTGCGGGCTGTGGGCTTCGGGGATGGCGATTTCAACAAGCCGATCATTGGCATCGCCAACGGTTACAGCACGATCACGCCCTGCAACCTGGGGCTGAATGATCTGACCCGCCGGGCCGAGCAAGCTGCCCAGGAAGCCGGGGCGATGCCCCAGACCTTCGGCACCATCACCGTCAGCGACGGCATCTCGATGGGCACCGAGGGCATGAAGTACTCGCTGGTGAGCCGCGAGGTGATCGCCGACTCGATCGAGACCGCCTGCAATGCCCAGAGCATGGACGGGCTGCTGGCGATCGGTGGCTGCGACAAGAACATGCCGGGCGCCATGCTCGCCATGGCGCGCATGAACATCCCGGCCGTCTTCGTCTATGGCGGCACGATCAAGCCCGGCAAGCTTGGCGCCTGCGATCTGACGGTGGTCAGCGCCTTTGAAGCGGTGGGGCAGTACAGCGGCGGCAAGATCGATGAGCAGGAGCTCACCGCGATTGAAAAGAACGCCTGCCCCGGGGCCGGCAGCTGCGGCGGCATGTTCACCGCCAACACGATGAGCGCCGCCTTCGAGGCCATGGGTCTGAGCCTCCCCTACAGCTCGACCATGGCTGCTGAAGACCCCGAGAAGGCCGACAGTGCTGCCCGCAGCGCCGAGGTCCTGGTTGAGGCGATCGCGCAGAACATTCGCCCCCGCGACCTGCTCACCCGCCAGGCGTTTGAGAACGCCATCGCTGTGATCATGGCGGTGGGCGGCTCCACCAACTCGGTGCTGCACCTGCTGGCCGTGGCCCGCACCGCGGGGGTGCCCCTGAGCATCGACGACTTTGAAGCCATCCGCCAGCGGGTGCCGGTCATCTGCGACCTCAAGCCCAGCGGCCGCTTTGTGACCGTGGACCTGCACAATGCCGGCGGCATTCCCCAGGTCATGAAGTTGTTGCTCGACGGCGGCCTGCTGCACGGCGATTGCCGCACCGTCGAGGGCAAGACCCTGCGCGAGGTGCTGGCCACTGTGCCCAGCCAGCCCCCCGCCGGCCAGGAGGTGATCCGTCCGCTGAGCAACCCCCTCTATGCCCAGGGCCACCTGGCGATTCTCAAGGGCAACCTGGCCATCGAGGGCTCTGTCGCCAAGATCAGCGGCGTCAAGAACCCCTCAGTGACCGGTCCGGCGCGGGTCTTCGAGAGTGAAGAAGAGGCCCTGGCGGCGATTCTGGCCAAGCAGATCAAGACCGGCGATGTGGTCGTGATCCGCAACGAGGGTCCCGTTGGCGGCCCCGGCATGCGCGAGATGCTGGCCCCCACAGCCGCGATCATCGGCGAGGGGCTGGGCGACTCGGTGGCCCTGATCACCGACGGGCGTTTCTCAGGCGGCACCTACGGCATGGTGGTGGGACATGTGGCCCCCGAGGCGGCCGTGGGCGGCACCATCGGCCTGGTGCACGAGGGTGACAGCATCACGGTGGACGCTCACCAGCTGCTGATTCAGCTCAACGTCGATGAGGCTGAACTGGAACGCAGAAGAGCCACCTGGGTCAGACCCCAGCCCCGCTACCGCACCGGTGTTCTGGGCAAGTACGCGCGGTTGGTCAGCAGCAGCAGCCTCGGGGCCGTTACCGATCAGGGCTGAGCCCAGCGCGCAGACGGCGACACAAGGCCTCGAGCGCCGCCCCACCAGCAGGACGGTCACAGCGCAGGCCCGTATCGGGGTGCATCCAAACCGGATGACTGCCATGCCACAGCACAGGGGCGTGCTCATTGCCAGGGCTCGAGAGCATCAGGTTCAGCTCACCGGAGCTGCGGTAGATCTCGAGTTCGAGATCCGCAGCTGGCTGCCTGGCCCCTTCGGCATCACGGGCATCGATGCGCAGTAGGCAATCACTGCAGTCAGCGAGTGTTGTCAGTGGTTCACCCTCCAGGCGCACCGCATGGCGCAACGGTTTCAAACAAAGGTCAGCCGCCTGCGCAACCAATGCCCTGAGCGCATCGGTTGCGTCATCGTCAACCGGCCCGGTCGACAGGAGCTCATCCATGGCGGCTGGGGATGGCACGGATCTCCTTGAGCACCACATGGATCGCTCCGCTGCGGAAGCCCACGTTGAGCCCACCTTGGTCATCAAATTTCGAGTGCAGCACTTGCAGCCGCGTTATGCCAGCACGATCAAGTCGCGGCACGTAGCCCAAGGGCAACGACTGCACGGGCTGGGCCCGCACTGAGGGGGTCAGATCGCTGAACAGCACCTCAACGCCCGTGTCGCCGTCTGCGTTGGTGGCAAATTCGGTGACCCAGCGCAGGCCGCCGGGGATCAGGTTCGTCAAGCCGCCAACCCCGTCAGAGGTAGCGACAGCGAGCTTGAAACGCCTGCCCTCGCCGGCAATCGTCAGCACAAGGCCATCTGCATCACTGAGATCCAGTGGAGGCGAGAGAAGCGGGGAGCGCATGCTGATGAACCCTCCCCCCTGCTCGACCACCTCACCGTCAAACACCAGACCGTCAGCACTGTTGATCGTGACACTGCCGCTGCTGCGGCCGCCCATGATGGGGTCATTGAGGGCGTGCCAGCCGGCAAACCCATCGCCTTTGAACAACACACGGCTCGCTTGTGTCTGTTGCTCAGAGACCATGCCCAAGATGCAAAAGGGACCTCAGCCTGCCAGGTCCGATGCGGCGGCTGCGTCAGCAAGCACAAGCACGGCATGGGCCGGTTGGATCAACCGTGCTGGCGTCCGCGCGGGATCCTCTGCCGGATCAAGCAAGCGCCGCAGGGCCTGGGCCTTGTTTGCCCCGCTGACCACAAACACAACGCGCCTGGCCGCGCTCAGCACCGGTGCCGTCAGCGTGACGCGTGGCAAACCTTTGCCTTCACCGATCGTGGCCCACTGGTCGTTGATCCCGGGTGCCGCCGTACCGGGAAACAGCGAGGCCGTATGCCCGTCATCACCGAGCCCGAGGAGGGCCAAATCAAGCTGGGGCGGAGATCCAGCGCAGATGGTTTCCAGCATCTGGGCAAACGCCTGAGCACTGGCCGCTGGATCAGGCCGATCCGTGGGCACCGGATGAAAGCACGCTGCCGCACCGGGCTCTCCGGGAGCAAGCAAGGTTTCCCTCAGCATGCGTGCATTGCTGCTGGGGTCATCAGCGGGTACCCAGCGCTCGTCGCCAAGCAGCACATCGACACGGTCCCAAGGCAGATGCTGACGTGCCAGAGCCACGTAGGCGGCCTTGGGGGTTTCGCCGCCGGCAAGGGCAACCTGGACTCGATCGCGCACAGCCAGCGCCTGATCGATGGCGCTGGCAATCTCCTGTGCACAGCGACGGGCCAGCTCTTCGGCAGAGCCGCACACCTGCAGGTGGTGCTGGCTCATGACAGCCATTCGGTGTGAAAGGTGCCGGCACGGTCCACCCGTTCATAGGTGTGGCTGCCAAAGCAGTCGCGCATGGCCTGGACCAGGTTCTGCGGCAGGCGGCCACTGGCGTAGCTGGTGATGTAGTCGAGCGTGCTGCTGTAACAGGGCACGGGTATGCCCGCCTGCGCTGCACCAGCCACGATGCGGCGCAGGCCGCCGATGCGACGGTTCACCTGCTCGGCAAACCACGGATCGATCAGCAGATTGGGCAGCGCCTGATTGGCGCTGTAGGCGTTTTGAATGCGTTGCAGCAAGCGGGCCCGGATGATGCAGCCGCCCTTCCAGATCTGGCCAATCGCAGCAAAATCAAGCTTGTAGTTGTGCAGCTTGCTGGCCTCCTGCAGCAGCGCCATGCCCTGGGCGTAGCTGGCCATGGACGCCAGAATCGTGGCGTCACGCAGATCACTGAGGTCACTGCCCTCACCCAGACTGAAGGCGTGGCTGGGTTGGCTCTCGGGCCGCACCGCCGGCAGAACCGACTCGGCGGCCAGGCGCTCGCTGCGCAGGGAGCTGAGCACCCTGGCGTTGAGGGCCGCATAGATCGTGGGCACCGGCAGACCCATGTTGAGGGCGCTTTCGACGGTCCACAGGCCGGTTCCCTTCTGACCGGCGGCATCCACAATCGCTTCGACCAGATCGGCGCCTGTGTCTGGATCCTTGGTGCGTAGGCAAACCTCGGTGATCTCGACCAAAAACGAGGCCAGCTCTTCACTGCTGTTCCACAGGGCCAGAACATCGGCCATCTGGCTACCACCCATCCCAGCCACGCGCTTCATCAGGTCGTAAGCCTCGGCAAGGATCTGCTCGATGCCGTACTCGATGCCGTTGTGGACCGTCTTGACGAAGTGACCGGCGCCGCCGGGGCCGATGTAGGTGACACAGGGTCCATCACTGACCTGGGCCGCCATCTTGCGCACGAGGCCTTCAATGGCGTCGTAGGCAGCCCGGGTTCCGCCGGGCATCATGCTAGGTCCTTCGAGAGCACCCTTGGCCCCACCGGAGACACCCATGCCGATGTAGCCGAAGCTCTTGCTTTCAAGCTCGGCCACACGACGCTCAGTGTCGGTGTACAGGGAGTTTCCCCCGTCGATCAACAGATCACCCTCCTCAAGCAAAGGTGAGAGTGTGGCGATCAGGTCATCAATAGGCTGTCCTGCCTTGACCATCATCAGGATGCGGCGCGGGCGCTCAAGGGCGGCCACGAAGTCCTCGAGGGTTTCCGCACCGACGATGTCCTTACCGGCCCCACGGCCAGCAAGAAAATCCTGGGTTTTGGCAAACGTCCTATTGTAGACGACAGACGAGAAGCCATTGCGCTCGGCATTGAGCACCAGGTTCTCGCCCATCACCCCCAGTCCGATCAGACCGAAATGAGCCTTGGCCATGCAGGCAGCAGAGATCGCTTGCGTTCAGTCTGGCGAGTGCCGTGGCGTTGGCCAGGCTTCGACGTTGGCTGTCACACACCCGTCAGCGATTGCTGAAACGGCTCAGAGCTGCGCGAGTCAGATGACCGTGCCATCAGCAATCGTGCCGTTTTTGACAACCACAACAATGCCGTTGCGAATGTAAAAGTTGAGCTCGGGACGATCAGCCTCCTCAACCCGGTCCTTGTTGATGATGGTGACGTTGCGACCTATCCGCACATTTTTGTCAAGGATGGCTCCTTTAACAGTGGTGCCCTGGCCGACGCCAAGCGGAATTCCGCCGCGTTCCCTGAGCACCAGACGCTCCTCGGATGATTCGAAATAGTCAGATCCCATCACCAACGTGTCCTGCAAAACCACCTCATTTTCAACCCGGCTGCGAACACCGAGCACGCAATGGTGAATGCTGCAGGCCTTCAGCAGAGAACCCTCACCAATGATCGATTCAGTGACCTGGGCATCCTGCAACTTGCTGGGTGGCAAATAGCGCGGTCTGGTGTAGATCGGGAATTTTTCGTCGTAGAAGGAAAACGGAGGATTGGGCTGTTCGGTCAAGGCCAGATTGGCTTCGTAGAATGCGCCGATTGTTCCAATATCTTCCCAGTAGTCATCAAACAGGAAACTTTGCAGGCGATCACCCTGGGCCAGAGACGTTGGAATGATTTCCTTGCCGAAGTCTGTTGACGTTGGGTTGCTGTGCAGCAGGTCAAACAGGACCTGCCTGCTGAACACATAGATCCCCATCGACGCCAGGTAGGGTCGCTTGGTCGCCTCTTCAGCAGAGAGCCCGAGGCTTTGGGTGTCAACACGCATGGCCTCGAGCGCTTCGCCCTTGGGCTTTTCGCGAAACTCCTGGATGCGGCCGTCAGAGCCAGTTCGCATCAGGCCGAAGCCCTCGGCCTGGGCGGCATCGACGGGAAGCGCACCGACCGTCAGATCAGCCCCGGTATCAATGTGATGTTGCACGAACTTGCTGTAGTCCATGCGATAGAGCTGATCGCCAGAGAGAATCAAATAATGATCGACATCCCACTCCTGAAATAGCCACTGGTATTTGCGCACGGCATCCGCAGTGCCTTCAAACCAACTCGGACTATCTGGTGTTTGCTGAGCAGCCAGAACCTCAACGAAACCCTGACCAAAACCTGCTGAGAGGTTGTAAGTCATGGTGAGGTGGCGGTTCAACGATGCGCTGTTGAACTGCGTGAGCACATAAATCTTGTTGATTTCCGAATTGATGCAGTTGCTGATCGGAATATCAATGAGTCGATACTTTCCTGCCAAGGGCACAGCAGGCTTGGCGCGCATTTTGGTGAGCGGATAGAGACGAGTCCCAGCCCCACCACCGAGAATGATCGCCAGAACCCTCTTCATTGCGCCGACCAGACTCGTGGTGAGGCGACCGTACCGGAGCGGGCTGCCATCTTGCGAGTCTTTTGGCTGGCTGCTGCACGAACTGTTGCAGAGACCTCAGCCTTCATCACCAGGCTCCTGCAGGTCAAAGAGTTCGGCCAGCGCGGCCATGGCTGCATGTCGCCGTTGCCGCGACTGGGGGGCTCTGAGATTGGTGATTGGTGGATGCAGGATCTTGTTGATGATCCCCTTGCTCAAGGCTTCGACAACCTTGCGCTCACGGGCCGAAAAATCAGGCCCCATGCGGCTGAGAGCTTTTTGCAATTCAGAGTCGCGAATGTCTTCAAGCTGCCTGCGCAGACGATTGAGGACGGGCACGGCCTCCAACCCATCCCACCACTCCAGGAATTGCCTGGCCTCGTCAGCAAGCATCGCCTCGGCCTCCTGGGCCACTTCGCGGCGAGCTTCCTGGTTGCGATTGACCACCTCCTGAAGATCGTCGACGTCATAGCGCTGCACGCCAGGCAAGGCACTGACATCGGCTGCGATGTTGCGCGGCACCCCGATGTCAATCAACATCAGGCTTGAGCGCCTGTTCAGCGGTTCTAGACGCTGCGCCGCAATGATCGGCTCCTCAGCGGCTGTGCTGGTGAACACCAGCGAGCAGGTGCTCAGGCAATGGTCAAGATCCGCAATCGGCCGACACTGCACAGGGAGCGAAGGGAAATCGGCGGCCATTTGCTCGGCTCGGGCCACCGTCCGGTTCAGCAAAACAACCCCGCGGCAACCCTTGGCTGCCAGATGTTGCAGAAGCAGCCTGGCCATGCGTCCGGCACCCACCACGGCCACCTGCTCTTCTTCAAGGCTGACCAACTGGTCCAGTCCCCGTGACTGACCAACCTTTAACTGGGCCAGCTCAACAGCAGCGGAACTGATCGAGACCGCGCCGGTTCCCAGGTTGGTCTCGGTCCGCACCCGCTTGCCGGTGCTGACGGCCTGGTTCATCAACCGATTGAGAATCGGCCCCACGGAGCGATGCTGCTGACCGAGCCGCACCATTTTCTTGACTTGCGACAGGATCTGCCCTTCGCCCAGGACCAGTGAATCGAGACCTGCTGCAACACGGAGCAAGTGGGCAACGGCTTCGTCGTGGTGGTAAGCAAACAGATGGGGCGTTAATTCCTCGACTCCCAGCCCCGAATGGCGACTGAGAAAGTCGCCCACTGCCGACACGCCGAGCTCCGGATGCCTCAGCAGCGTGTAGATCTCGAGGCGATTGCAGGTGCTGAGGATCGAAGCCTCCAGCACCTGCTCATCACTGCGCAGCAGCTGGAGGGACTCCTCCATGGTCTGCTCGGGGATGCTGAGACGCTCCCGGATCTCAACTGGAGCCGTGCGATGACTGAGGCCAATGACGGCGAGGTGCATGGAGGCTGGCGGGTCGCGAGCAGATCAGCGCAGGGCGATGCTCTGGGCGCCGTCCTTGATGTGCACCGTTGTGGTGAAACGGGCCGTGTTGTCCAGGGTGCTGATCACCAGCGAACTCGTGCGGGTGCAGTCCTTCTCGAACTTGACGCCGTCAAACAGCAGACCGTCGGTGATGCCGGTTGCAGCGAAGACCACGTTCTCACCACAAGCCAGCTCTTCGGCTTCGTACACCCTGTCGGGATCGGTGATACCCATCTCGGCCAGGCGAGCCAAATTGCCCTCCTTGGTGAGGCCTTCCCACTCGGAGGTCTGGGCCACAGCCGGGTCGTACACCAGCTGACCCTGGAAGTGACCACCGAGGGCGCGCAGGGCTGCTGCCGAGATCACACCCTCAGGAGCTGCGCCGATGCCCATCAGACAATGGGTGCCGGTTCCGGCGAATCCGCAGGCGATGGCCGCCTGAACGTCGCCATCGCTGATCGGCTGAACACGGGCGCCTGTGGCGCGAATTTCTTTGATCAGATCCTTGTGACGGGCGCGATCCATCACCACGATGACGAGCTCATCGGCGGGAAGGCCGAGGCACTCGCTGAGAATCTTGATGTTCTCGGTGGCCGACTTGCGGATGTCGACCTTGCCCTTGGCGGCCGGGGGAGCAGCCAGCTTCTTCATATAGAAGTCGGGAGCATTGAACAGACCACCCCTGTCGGATGCCGCCAGAACAGCCATCGAACCGCGCTGGCTATTCGCGCAGAGATTAGTGCCTTCGCAGGGATCGACGGCGAAGTCGACGCCGGGGCCACTGCCGCTGCCGACTTCCTCACCGATGTACAGCATCGGTGCTTCGTCACGCTCGCCCTCGCCGATCACGATGCGGCCCTGCATCTGAATTTTGTACATGCGCTCGCGCATGGCCTCAACGGCGGCCGCATCGGCCTCGTTCTTGAGGCCCATGCCGGTGAGCTTGGCGGATGCGATGCCTGCCTGCTCAACAACCTCGAGAATTTCTTGGATCAGGGTGCGGTCCACGGCGATGCGGCGAGGGGAAGACTTCCAGAGAGAGGGCCAGAATGCGCAAGTGCCTGCTCGGTGCCTGCCGGGCCAGCGTTTCTCGATCTCGAAGCGAGCGCAACTGTATCAGTCGCGCCCAGAACACAGGCGCCTCGCTGGGGAGCAGATCGGTCCTGTTCCTACAATCGCTGCCCCTCGCGCGTTGCGGACCCATGAGCAGCAAGTCGCTGGTCGTTTCACCGTCGATTCTTTCGGCTGACTTCTCGCGCCTCGGCGACGACGTCAGGGCTGTTGATCAGGCCGGCGCCGACTGGATCCATGTCGATGTCATGGATGGACGCTTTGTGCCCAACATCACCATCGGCCCGCTGATCGTGCAGGCCCTGAGGCCGGTGACCAGCAAGCCCCTCGACGTTCACCTGATGATCGTGGAGCCCGAGAAGTACGTTCCCGACTTCGCCAAGGCAGGTGCCGATATCATCAGCGTGCAGGTTGAAGCCTGCCCCCACCTGCACCGCAACCTGGCCCAGATCAAGGATCTCGGCAAAATGGCAGGCGCTGTGCTGAACCCCAGCACACCCATCGACACCCTGGAGTACTGCCTGGAGCTGTGCGACCTGGTGCTGGTGATGAGCGTCAACCCCGGCTTCGGTGGTCAGAGCTTCATCGAGAGCCAGGTTCAGAAGATCCGCGACCTGCGCCGCATGTGTGATGCCAAAGGTCTGGATCCATGGATCGAAGTCGACGGCGGCATCAAGGCTGACAATGCCTGGAAAGTGATTGAAGCTGGTGCCAACGCGATCGTGTCTGGCTCGGGTGTCTTCAACCAACCCAGCTATGACGAGGCCATCACCGGCATTCGCAACAGCCGCCGCCCGGTAGCAGCTGCGGCCTGATCTGAACAAAACGCAACCTGCCCATGGGTTGTTTGGGGCTGGCATTGTCCAGGCCCATTTTTTTGAGCAGGGGGGCGCTAGCTGTCAAAGAACCAGCCATAGCTGTGCAAGCCAATGCCCAGCAGGTTGACGCCGATGTAGCAAACGGCAATCACCACCAGTCCCGCAGAGGCCACCAAGGCCGGTTTGCGCCCCTGCCAGCCGCGAATAAGGCGCGTGTGCAGGTAAGCGGCATACACAAGCCAGGTGATCAGGGCCCAGGTCTCCTTCGGGTCCCAGCTCCACCAGCTGCCCCACGCTTCATTGGCCCAGACGGCACCACTGACAAGCCCAACGGACAGCAGGAGGAATCCGACGGTGATGGTGCGATAACTGAGGCTGTCGAGCTGTTCGGCCATCGAGAGGGTCACACTCTGCAGTTGCAGCGGGGTGCCATCGGCACTCGCCAGCGAGGCCTGCCGCCACCCTCCGCTGCCAATCGAGCTGCTGCGGATGTCCAGAGACTGGCCGCGATCGGTGAACAGCACGGCCACCGAGAGCAGCGATCCAATCAAGAGTGCGGAATAACTCAACATGATCACGCTCACGTGCATGATCAACCAGCTCGAGCGCAGTGCCGGCACCAGTGGCGAGGCTTCCTGCAACCGATCAGGCAGGGCAAAGCTGGCAAAGGCGACACAGCCAAGAGCCATGGGTGAGCAGGCTGCGCTGACCAGAGGGGAGGGCCAGGCGCGCTCTACAAGCAGCTGGGCCAGGCTGCACCCCCAGGCCAGAAAACACAGCGACTCATAGAGGTTGCTGATCGGGAAATGGCCCGAATCCCACCAACGCAGCACCAGTTGTGCTGTGAGAGTGAGGTTGGCGCCAGCCACCAGCAGCGTCACCACGGTGCTGCGCTGACCGCCGCTGAGGCTCCAAAAGGCAAGCGGCAACACCAGCAGCAGCAAAGCGAAGGCCACTAGGCCAAGACTGAAGACCGGATCCATCAGCAATTCGCGGCGAGAAACGGGGGGCGAGCAGTAGGGCTTTGAACGACCTGGGCTGATCCATGATCCGGCCCAGTTTGGCGCGCCGATCAGCTCAGCGACTGGCCTGTCGCAGAAGCCAGCCGCCAGCGACCAGGCCAATCAAAACAGGCGACCAGGCAGACACGAGCGGCCAGAGCGTTCCCTTGACACCCAAGGAGCTGAAGATGAATGACATCAGGTAGTAGCCGAAAATCAACAGTACGCTGATACCAAAGCCCTGACTGCGGCTGGTGCGCGAGTTGGGGCGCACTCCCAGGCTGCTGCCCACCAGACCAAACACCAGGCAGATGGCAGGGAAGGCAAACTTCTCCTGAATGCGAACCCGCAGGCGCCTCGACTCCTTCATGTTGTTGGCTTCAGCCAGCAGTCGCTCGGCGCGGCGGGCCTGGGCCACGGTCATTTGATTGGCATCGGTGGGCAACCGGGCGACATCCACAGGGCCCTGTCCGAGCGGGTAGAGGTAACGATCAAACTGGGCTGATGTGGTCTGACCGCCCTGCTCATCAACGCTGATCAAGCGCCCCTGGCGAAATTCCCACATGCCTTGCGATGGGTTCCAGGTCCCTTTGGAGGCCATCAACATCTGCCGTTGACCCATGCGCGAAAAATCGATCACGGTGACATCCTTCATTTCACCGGCTTCAAAGCGACGGGCATAAAACAACTGACTGAGGCCCTTACCGACAGAGCCGTCAGGTGCAGTCAGATCGCCAAACCTGGAATACAGCGTGTCATCAGCCGTTTCCGTTGCAATGGCCTGGCCAAGAGCCCGGTTGAGGGTGTTCGCAGCAGCAAGGTTGGCCCGCGGCACGATGACGTCGTTGAAGACAAAGGTCAGCAGGCTCATCAGCAAGGCCAAGGCCAGTGCAGGAGCCACCATGCGGCGAGTACTGACTCCAACACTGCGCAACGCCGTCAGCTCACTGTTTCCAGACAGCCTGCTGTAACCCAACAGCGTGGCCATCAATGTGGCCATGGGGAAGGCCAACACCAGAAATGCCGGCAAATTCAGCATCAGCACCTGAACAGCAGCCCAGAGCGGCAGGCCTGATTCTGAAACCCGCCTGACCAGCTCGAACACCACCCCGACGGACAGCGAGACGGCCGTGAAGGCCGCAATGCCAAACAACAAGGGACCGATCAGCTCGCCCAGCAGCCAACGATCCAGCAACGGAATCTTGCGCCAGTTGCGCTTGGCAGCGTCGATGTAGCGATCCATCACAGCTGAAACCCCTCGCCGAGGTAATGGCGGCGCACCATCGGATCAGAGCCCATGGCTTCTGCGGTGCCGGAAGCAAGGATCTTGCCGTCGGTGAGGATGTAGGCACGATCAGTAATGGCCAGCGTCTCGCGCACGTTGTGATCGGTGATCAGGACTCCCATGCCACGCTGCCGCAAGGATCCGACCAGCTCCTGCAGATCAGCCACTGCCATGGGATCCACACCCGCAAAGGGTTCATCCAGCAGCAGATAGCGCGGACCCTGCTCCCCGACAGCCAAGGCGCGGGCCACTTCACAGCGGCGCCGCTCACCACCTGAGAGCTGAAAGCCCTTGCGCTGCAGAAACGGCTCGAGACGAAAGTCACTCACCAGCTGATCGAGCCGTTGCCGTTGTGACAATGGCGGGGTGCCACTGACCTGAAGAGCCAGGCGGAGGTTGTCAGCGACCGTCAACTGCCGGAACACGCTGGGTTCCTGGGGTAGATACCCAATGCCAAGCCGGGCCCGCCTTGGCATCGAGAGGTCCTCGACAGCATCCTCATCAACCGTGATCCTGCCTGAATCAGGGCGCAGCAATCCGGTGATCAGATGGAAGGTTGTCGTCTTACCAGCACCATTGGGACCCAGAAGGCCGACCACCTCAGATGGCTGAAGCTCAAGGCTGACGCCACAAACCAGAGGGCGTCCGTCAATGCTGAGTGAGACGTCTTGAACGTTCAGACTCATGGCGTTGCATCCAGCCTCAAGGTGCTGACCACCTGGGCACCCTTGCGCGGCTGAGCCACAACCCGCTGGCTGTTGAGCAGCACGATGACCCGCTCAGCCCTGAGCGAACTGCCATCGGGCTGAATCACATCCACATCGCCGCTGAGCACGATGCGCGCTTCCCTCGAGAAATACTGGGCCTGGCGTGCCGTTGCGACGACCCGCTGATCGGTGTAGACGATCCGAACGTTGCCGCTGGCCGTGATGATGCCGGTGCTGTTATCAGCCTGCTGAAGGTCTGACTCGATCGACACCAGGCCCAGT
>Ga0208048_1000316_pt1 | contig 25716 bp, 23 predicted proteins | sample Malawi_45m_30L_FD_184163 | JGI IMG/M metagenome (GOLD analysis project Ga0208048, IMG submission 184163) | Freshwater microbial communities from Lake Malawi, Central Region, Malawi to study Microbial Dark Matter (Phase II) - Malawi_45m_30L... | ecosystem: Environmental > Aquatic > Freshwater >...
TTCAACTGCTTCATCATGGGCATGGTGACCCTCGCCGCGTGCAAGATCGCCAACATCCTCTTCGGCATGCCCGCGTGGCAGACCATCGTCGTCTGCGGCGTGCTCAACGTCGTCTTCGCCGCCCACTCCGGCCTCTGGGGCGTGCTGGTCATCGACATGGTGCAGTTCTTCATCAAGATGACCGCCGTCTTCGCGGCCGCCTGGTTCTCGCTCGTCGAGGTCGGCCGCCGCCTCGCCGGCGACGCCAGCGGCTGGGCGGGCCTGAAGGCGCTCGTCGCCAAGCTCTCGACCCAGCAGGTCGTGACGACCGACGGCGTGCCGGCCATGTCCGCGACCGACGGCTCCGGCCAGCCGATCCTGGACCTCCTCCCGAACTTCACCATGCCCGAACTGGCGCTGATGATCTTCATCCTGCCGATCGCCATCAGCTGGTGGGCCAATTGGTATCCCGGCGCCGAGCCCGGCGGCGGTTCGTACATCGCCCAGCGCATGCTGGCCTCGAAGTCCGAGAAGGACTCCCTCGGCGGCACGCTCTTCTTCAACATCGCCCACTACGTCCTGCGTCCGTGGCCGTGGATCATCACCGCGCTGTGTTCGATCGTCGTCTACCCCGACCTCGCCTCGATCCAGAAGGCCTTCCCGAACGCCGAACCGTCGCTCATCGGCCACGATTCCGCGTTCCCGGCCATGCTCATGTTCCTGCCCGTCGGCTTCGTGGGCCTGATGATCGGCGGGCTCATCGCCGCGAATTCCTCGACCATCCTGACGCACCTCAACTGGGGTTCGTCTTATCTCGTGCACGACTTCTACCGTCGCTTCCTGAAGACGGACGCCTCCGAGGCCCACTACGTGAACGTCGGCCGCCTCTCGACCGTGCTCCTCTACGTCGTCGCCGCGGTGCTCAGCCTATACATGACCTCGGCCCAGCAGGCCTTCCAGATCCTGCTCTCCATCGGCGCCGGCACCGGCCTGCTGTACATCGCCCGCTGGTTCTGGTGGCGCGTCTCCGCGTGGTGCGAGGTCGTCGCCATGGTGATGTCGCTCGTGACCGCCGTGGGCGTGCCGCTGGCCCTGCCGCAGGCGGATTTCGCCACGACGACCCTCTGGCAGGTCGGCCTCACGACCGTCGCCTGGCTCGTCACCGCCTACGTCGGTCCGCAGACGGACCGCGCCACGCTGATCAGCTTCTGCCAGAAGGTGAAATCGGCTGGCCCGGGCTGGACGGACATCCGCGCCGAGGCCGGCATCGGCGACGCCGAGATCGCCCAGGAGAACCGCGTCGGTTCGGCGTTCGTCGGCTGGATCGCCGGGTGCGCGCTCATCTGGGGTTCGCTCTTCGCCATCGGCAATTTCCTCTACGCGTCCGGAGATCCCCGGCGCCTGACCATGGCGTGGGTGCTCACCGCCGTCACCGTCGTCAGCGGTTACGTCCTCCTCCGGGTCACCCGGCAGATGTGGGCGGATGGCACGGCGGCGGAGGGAAGGGAAGAGGTGAAGAGGGCGGGATGAACTCGAGAGTATTGAGTATAGGGAGATGCAGGACGCAAAGGGGGCACCATGGGGAAACCGGATGGTTGGCTGGGGTGCACATGACCGAAGCATCCTTTCCGGTTGCCGGTCTCCCTTTGAGCGGATGACTCGTTTCAGGTGGCGGGTGGCGGCCTTGAAGAGAAACCGGAGACCGGATGATTGGCTGGGGTAGGGATGCGATGACACCGCATCCGCCGGTATTCGGGGTAGGGTTGAGCGGCTCGCTCAACCGCGGCTGACCGGCCCGGTCAGCCCTGCCTCCGATCCTCACTCAAAACTAAACTCGCCGTCGGTGCATTCGGCGGGGGGAGGTTCGCCGGCGAGGATGGAGCGGACGAAGAGTTCGCGGTGCTCGGGGCAGGGGCCGTGGGCGCGCAGGGCTTCCACATGTTCCGGCGTGCCGTAGCCTTTGTGCGTCGCGAAGCCGTAGTGCGGGTGGAGCGCGTCCATCTCGACGAGCATCCGGTCGCGCTCGATCTTCGCGACGATGGAGGCCAGCGCGATGGCGAGGCTCTTGCCGTCGCCGCCCTTGACGGACTCGTGCGCCCACGCGAACGGGCGCAGCGGCAGGCCGTCGACGAGCACCAGGAAGGTGCGGGCGTCGGTCCGGCCGAAGAGCTCGCCTTCCGTGCCGGCGGCGGCGAAGAGCGGGGCCATGTGGCCCACGGACAGCTTGGCGATGCAACGGGCCATCGCGAGGCGGGTGGCGCCGAGGATGTTGTGGGCGGAGATCTCCATCACCGAGGCGGTCGCCCAGGCGGTCTGCAGCTTCCCTTCCGACTCCATCCGCGCGATCGTCGCGCGGAGTCCGGCGCGCTTCTCCGTCGTCAGTTTCTTGGAGTCGTTGGCCCCGGAGAGCTTCCGCAGCCAGGCCGGCTCGCCGTAGAAGCCGGCGTCGAGCAGCACCGCCGCGGCGACCACCGGACCGCAGAGCGAACCGCGCCCGGCTTCGTCGACGCCCGTGATGCCCGGGCGGCCGGCGCCCTTCTTGCGGTCGAATGACGCCAGGGAGGCCATGGCTTACTCCGCTTTCTTGCGTCGGATGAACGGCTTGGCCGCCGGCGGCTCCAGCCCGCGGACCTCGTAGGCCGTGCGGAAGTGCAGCTTGGCGAAGTTGACGAGGATCGCGGGGCCGAGGCGGCCGACGAGCTCGATGCCGGCGTTCTTGGCCTCGGCGCCCGAGCCCTTGGGCAGATGGACGCCGCCGTCCTGGGACAGGCGTTCGAGCTCGCGGACGAAGGCCGCGCGGGCGACGATCGAGGCCGCGGCGACGACCGGGTCGGATTCGGCCTTGGTGCGCATGCGGAGGTCGAATTCGACGCCCTTGCGGGCGAGTTCCTTCTGCGCGAGAGGCTCCTCGGAGAACTGGTCGAGCAGGCCCCACTTCGGGCGGCGCTGGTGCTGCAGTTCGAAATCCTTGAGGGCCTCCTCGCAGGAGGTGGCGTGCATCCAGCCGAGGAGGCGGTTGAGGTTCTTGCCGAAGCGTGAGTGAAGCTCATTATACTTCGCCATGCGCATGAACGTCGTCTTCACCGCCACGCCGGGGGTGGAGCGGATGGCGCGGTCGAGTTCGGCGATCTTGGCGTCGGGGAGCTTCTTCGAATCCTTGATGCCCAGCTCGAGCCATGCGCGGGTCATCTCGCCGGTCGCGACGACGCAGGCCGAGACCACCGGGCCGAAGAGGTCGCCCTTGCCGGACTCGTCGAGACCGGCGTGTTCCTCGAACCACTCCGGGTTGTTCTCGGCCTCGTAGCCGAGGACGGCCTGACCGGTCACGTCGGGCTCGAGGGTGAACTTCACGAAGTCTTCGGTGCCTTTGCCCGAGATGACGCACTTGCCGGACTTGTAATGGACGACGTTCAGGTTCTCGCCCTTGAAGGCGAAGGCCGAGTGGTCGACCGGGAACGAGACCCAGCCCTTGGCGACCAGGATGGCGCGCAGCTTCGCGGCCTGGGCCGCGTCAAGCCTCAGCGTGTGCATCGCCGCCTTCTTCGGCTCGTCATCGGAGTCCTGCTTTGCCTTTCGTGCCATGAGTCCCAAGGTCTACCTGAGTTGGCCTCCGAATCCAGCCCCATCCATGCCTTCCGCCCAGACCGACCGTCCTGACCGCGTCCCCGCGATGCGTCGGGCCCTCCTGGCTTGGTTCGGAAGGCATCGTCGGCCCATGCCGTGGCGGGAGCAGGTCTCGGCCTACCGCACCGTGGTCTCGGAGCTCATGTGCCAGCAGACCCAGGTCGCGACCGTCATCCCGTATTTCGAACGTTGGACCGCGAAGTGGCCGGATTTCCCCGACCTCGCCCGGGCGGAAGAAGCGGAGGTCATGGCCCAGTGGGCCGGGCTCGGTTACTACTCCCGGGCTCGCAACCTCCTCGCCTTGGCGCGTCAGGTGGCCGCCTTGCCTCGGTCGCCGCGGACCGCCGCCGAGTGGCGCGAATTCAAAGGCGTCGGCCCGTACACCGCCGCCGCCATCGCCAGCATCGCCTTCGACGAGCCCGTCGCGGTCGTCGACGGCAACGTCGTCCGCGTCCTCGCCCGGCTCGACGGCGTGCGCGTCAAGCTGCGCGACGCCTCCTCGGCGGCGAAGCTCTTCACCGCGCGGGCCGACGAGCTCGTCGACCACAAGCGGCCGGGCGACTTCAACCAGGCCATGATGGAGCTGGGCGCCACCGTCTGCCGCAAGGGCGTACCGGACTGCGGTCGTTGCCCGTTGGCGGAATGGTGCGACGCCATGAAGCAGGGCGATGCCGCCATCTTGCCCCGTTTCGTCGCCAAGGAGCGCAAGGAAGCGACCGTGGAGCGCGCGCTGGTCATCCGGGCCGGCAGGATCCTGTTACGGCGTAATCCTCACGCGGCGAAGCGCCTCGCGGGCATCGCGGAGATCCCGGTCCTGTCGTCCCTGGGCCTCGAGCCGGCTGGCGAGCCCGTGCTCGTACGACGCCGTACCATCGGCACGGTCACCTACGAGGAGAAGCTCCACGCGGTCGTGCCCAAGGCCGCCGACCTTCTTCGCTGGGCGCGGGACGCGGAGCTCGAGTGGGTGGCCGCGGCTGAACTGTCCGGGGCGGCGCTGAGCGGACCCCACCGTCGCTGGCTCGGCGAATGGCTCAGTCGAGACGGTCGGACAGCGCGCGGCAGACGGCCTTGAGCGTCGCCACGCGGGCGTGACGCTTGTCGTCAGCCGAGACGACCACCCACGGGGCGTGGGGCGTGTCGGTGCGGGCGATCATGTCCTCGGCGGCGCGCAGGTTCGCATCCCATTTCTTCCGGTTACGGTAGTCCTCCGCCGTCATCTTATGGCGCTTATGGGGAGAGTCCCCGCGGGCCCGGAAGCGGCGCCACTGCTCTTCTTTCGAGATGTTGATCCAGACCTTGAGCACCACCATGCCGGCCTCGGCCAGGCGGGCTTCGAAGTCGTTGATCTCGGCGTAGGCGCGGGCCCATTCGGCGTCCTGCGCGAAGCCCTCGACGCGTTCGACCATCACGCGGCCGAACCAGGAGCGGTCGAAGACCGCGAGCCGGCCGGGGGCCGGCACCTTGTTCCAGAAACGCCAGAGGTAGTGACGGGCCTTCTCTTCGGGCGTCGGGGCCGGCGTCGGGAAGACCTGGTAGTGGGCGGCGTCGAGCAGGCCGCAGAGGCGGCGGATCGCGCCACCCTTGCCGGCGGCGTCGGGGCCCTCGAGCGCGACCACCGTCGAGAGACCTTGCTTGTGGGCGAGGCGCGTCAGGCGTCCGAGGCGGACCTGCAGCTTGGCCATCTGCTGCGAGTAGGCCTTCTTGTCGAGGGTCGGGTGCGGGGCGGCGCTTTCGAGCAGCCCGCGCGGGCGCGAGCCGGGCTTCTTCGCCTTGGCGGCGGCGCGACGACGCGAGGCTTGGCTGAGCTGGTCGGCGATGGCGAGGCCCGCGTGCAGGTCGCGGAGTTTCGTCTCGGCGCCGCCGAGGACGACCTTCCAGGGCAGGTTCTTGCCGCTGCCTTGGGCGCGGAGTCCGCGGGCGAGGGAGACGTGGCCCTTCTTGGCGAGCAGCAGGTCGTCAGGTCCGACGACCCAGCCTTCGGCGTCGGTGTCTTCCGCTTCGCGGAGGCGGCGGCGCAGCGTCTTGTCCGGCGTCTCGAGCCAGACCTTCACGACCGAGGTGCCGTCGGCCGCGAGCATCTCCTCGAACGCGCGCAGTGACTTCAGGCGGGCGCGGAGGAGGTCGCCGGAAAGTTCGTCACGCGCCGCTTCCACCGTGGTGCGCGTGAGCCAGTCGCCGACCACGATGGTGACGCGGCCTTTGGCGGGGACGTCCTGCCAGTAGGGCCAGAGGAACGGCCGGCCGGCGGCGGAGGCCGCGTCCGGCGCGCAGACGCGGACCGTGCGGGCGTCGAACCATTCCGTCAGCTGGTTGGCGAGCTCGGAGGCCGCGAGCCGGTCGTTGCCGCCGAGGACGATGACCGCGCCGTGTCGCTTCTCCGTCAGCCGGCGTTGGGCGGACAGGAGGCGGAGGTGGAGGGCGGAGCGGGATCGCTCGAGGGCGCTGCGGGTGGCCATCGGAGGGGACTATGCAGGCTCCCTCCGCCGATGGGAAGCGCGATTGGGTGACGGTCCCGTGACGGCTCAGCCCAGCAGCCCGGCGATGTCGGCCACGTAGACCTGGCGGCCGCCGGCGTGGGCCGAGTCGAAGGAGAACTGGAGTCCGCTGCGGCTCGCGGAGGGGTGCGTGTCGCAGCGCCATTCCTTGCCGTTGATGGCCGCGATAGTCGGGCAGGCCACGACCTCGATCCGGCGATCGGTCGGGATATGGTAGAGGTAGGGGCGCTGCAGCCGCTCGGGGCCTTGCGGGTAGGTGTCGTTGAGCACCCACTCGTTGCCCGTGTTCGGCAGGTAGGTATTATGGCCGTTGGCCGGCATCTTCTCCTTGCCCACGACCGTGACCTCGTCGGTGAGGTCCTTATAAACATAGAAACGTTCGCCGTGCGAAGGGTGCCAGGCCCAGGCGAAGATATGCTGCGGGTCACGCCAGACGAAGTGCGAGGTGCCGCCGTTGGGGTCCATCACGTGGACTTTGCCGCCGTTGACATCGATCGTCAGCGCGCGCGTGCGGAAGCCGGCCTTATCACCTGGGGTCCGCCAGCGGTGGAGGAAGAAGAGGCGCGTGCCGTCGGTGTTGCAGAGCAGGTGGTTGAACCAATGGACCGAGTCCGGCTTGAAGGCCGCGGTCGCCGGGCCGGTGAAGGGGATCTTCGCGGCTTCGGCGAGGGAGAAGAGCAGTCGCTGCTTTCCTGTGGCCATGTCCAGGCGCCAGATACCGATGTCATCCGGCGTCTTCTTCAGCTTCCAGATATCACGCTCGGCGCCCGTCGCGTAGCCGTAGCCCGGGCGGGTGACATCGAGGCGGGCGAAGTCGGGCGCGAAGGCCGTCTTGCCGTCCGGACTGAACGCATAGAAAGGATGGGGAAGGGTGCGTGTGCGGCCAGACTTCACGTCGAGGACGCGCGTCACGAACTGGCCGTCCTCGCGGTCGTTCCAGGCCACGTCGCGATCTGAGCCCGGGACCCACTGGAGCATGCAGCCTTGTTGCCAGTTCCAGGCGTTGGAGCCGCCCAGGTCGATCCAGCGGTCACCGTCCTGCGTGTCGACCATCCCGACGCGGATCGAGTCGGCCGTCGTCGGCGAGCGACCTTCGAAGTCGACCTCGTTGGCAAGCACGAAGCGGTCGTCGGCGCAGAACAGGAACTTATCGTAGTAGCCGCGCCAGTGGAATTTCGGACCGCGCGTGATCGGCCGGATACGGGCGACCTGCGGCATGGTCGCGCAGCCTGCGAGGACGCCGAGCGAGGCGAGGGCGGAGAATCTCAGGAAGTCGCGGCGGGGGAGCATACGTGAGTCTGGAGTATCGAGTGTCGAGTATGGGGTGAGGCAGGACTCAAAGGGGGCGTCATGGGGGAGCCGGATGAACGGCGAGGGTTCCTATGACCGAAGCATGCTATCCGGTTCCCGGTCTCCCTTTGAGCGAGTGAGTCGTTCAGGTGTCAGGAGTGGTATCAGGTAGGGATGCGATGACATCGCATCCGAGCCGTGGAAGGCCGGCTCAGCGCAGGAGTTCTTCTTCTTCGTCGGCGGGGGGCAGGACGCCCTTGAGCATCGCGTCGAGGGTCTGCTGCAGGGCTTCCTTCATCGGGCCGGCTTCGGCCTTGTCGACGGACTTGATCTGCAGGCGGATGGCTTCCTCCTTCTTGCCTTGGAGCCAGCGGAGGCGGGCGAGCGTGTCGAGTTTGTCGGGGTGTTCCTCCCTCGAGAGTTTCACCGATTGCACCGCGCATTTCTCGGCGAGGACCAGGTTGCGCTTGCCCTCGAAGGCCTTCATCGTGAGCAGCCGCCAAGCGATCTCGTTGAGCGATTCGGGGTCGTCGAACTCTTCGTCGGCGAGTTTCTGGAGCCGGGCGTAGAATTTCGTGGGATCGCCCCGGGCCAGGCCGATCTGGGCCTCGATCGAGTCGCGGAGTTCCTGGCCTTCCTGCTTGGGCAGCACGCCGGCGGCGGCGGGCAGGGCTTTTTCAGCGGCGTCCCAGTCGCGGGCGCGCATCGCTTCGGAAAGCGCGTCGAGCTTGGCCTGAGCGGCGGCCATCTCCGGATCATTGGGCTTGGTGCCGGCGGGGAAGGCGGGCTTGCTGAGCCGACGCTGCGGCATCTTCTCGGCGATCGGCGGCGCGGCGGCGAGGGGCGTGCCTGTCAGGATGTCGCCGAGCATCTCGGCCGTGAGCTGCGCCGGGTGGCCCGTCCAGGCGATCTTGCCTTCGGCGAGCACGAACGCGTGCGGGATGCCGTTCACTTCCGCGGCCTCGAGCCAGTCCTTGATGAAGGCCTTGCCGCCGAGGGCCACGCGATAGGACATCTTGTCACCTTGGGCCTTGAGGAAATCCCTCGCGCGTTGGGCGGAGGCCGCGTCGCGTTCGCTCTCCCAGACGTTGACGCCCGTGATGACGACGCCCTTCTTGCCCATCAGCTTGTGCAGCTCGTTCAGGTGCGGGATCGCGGCGACGCAAGGCCCGCACCAGCTCGCCCAGCACTCGAAGACGTAGACCTCACCCTTCTGGAATTCCTTCACCGCCTCGCCTTGCAGCATCGTCTCCGGCCGCGTGGCCGGGGCGGGGTCGCCCACCTTGAGTCCGGCGGCGGACAGGGTGGCCGTGAGCAGCAGCAGGAGTAGGGGGCGCATGGGTGAGATATAAGGGGAAGGGTGAGGGGAGGCAAGAGGGCGGAAGGGGTCGCGGTAAGCGTTTAGCGGATGGTGGTTAGGAAGGGGGCCGAATCGAGAACTGAATGGAAGCGGTGGCCGATAGTAGGGTCGGGACCGCGTCACGACATGGCTTTTCAGGTGGCGGTAAGGGGCAGCGCTCAAGGGGGAACCGGAGACCGGATTTGTTGCTGCGGGCCGCCGCAGGGCGGCCGACGGTAGGGGCGTGGCTTCGCCGCGCCCACCGTATGGGAGCGCACGATGAATCGTGCCCCTACCCTCATTCGCCCTGTGGCGAATCAATGGCCCCAGCTTATCATCCGGTTTCCGGTCTCCCTTTGAGCTTATGTCTTCAAACAAAAAAACCCCGACGAGGGCAGGGGTTTTCAGAGGGCCGGTGGGGCGGCTTATTTCTTGGCCGGAGCGGCGGGCTCGGCGGCCTTGGCCTCGGCGATGAACCCGCGGATCTTTTCGGGATCAAGCGAGCCCGGGTGGCCGATGTAGGCGATCTTGCCGCCGGCGACCACGAAGCTGCACGGGATTCCGTTCTGGCCGGCGGCTTCCATCCAGGCCTTGCCCATCGCGCCGTTGGTGTCCTTGGCGACGGCGTAATCCATCTGCTTCGTGTTCTTACGGACGTAGGCGTCGGCGGCTTCGACGCCGGTGTTCACGTGGATGCTGATGACCTGCACGCCGTCGGGTTTGAGCTTGGCCTGCAGTTCGGTGAGGTGCGGGATGGACGCTACGCACGGACCGCACCAGGTGGCCCAGAATTCGACCACGTAGGTCTTCTTCGGGTCGAAGGCCGAGATGCGGTCGCCCTTGATCCAGCCGGAGGGAAGTTTCGTCGGGGCCTTGTCACCGACGTCGAGCGTCGCTCCTTTCGGCGCGGCGAAACCGAGGGTGGTCAGCAGCAGGAGGAGCAGGGTGGGAAGGCGCATGGGGGGAGATTGAGGACTATCGGGACGGGAGGCAAGGGGGTGATGAACAGAGCATGGAGTATAGAGTATGGAGTATCGGGTGTAAGATTGTTTCAGATGGCAGGTGGCGGGCTGGGGTGGCGCTCAAGGGGAAACCGGATGATTGGCTGAGGTGCTACGGGCCGCCGCAGGGCGGCCGAGGGTAGGGGCGAGGCTTTGCCGCGTCCTCCGTATGTGAGTGCACGATGAATCGTGCCCCTGCCCTCATTCGCCCTGCGGCGAATGAAGGCGCCCAACTAATCATCCGGTTTCCGGTCTCCCTTTGAGTTTATGGATACAAATAAAAAACCCCGACGGTCGTCGGGGTCTTGGGCGGGCGGAGGGTCGGCTCAGGCTTTCGCGGCGTCGAACTTCGCCTTGATCGCCTCGACGACGGCCGGATCGGCGAGCGTCGTGACGTTGCCCAGTTCGCGTCCTTCGGAGATGTCGCGCAGCAGGCGGCGCATGATCTTGCCCGAGCGGGTCTTCGGCAGGTCGGGGACGAACAAGATGCGCTCCGGGCGGGCGAACTTGCCGATCTTCGCGTCGACCATCGCGTTGAGCTTCTTGGCGAGCTCGGCCTCGTTGACGGTCTTCGCGGCGGCGGATTTCAGGATGACGAAGGCCATGAGGCCCTGGCCCTTGAGGTCGTGCTTCACGCCGATGACGGCGGACTCGGCGACCGCCGCGTCCTCGATGAAGATCGCCTCCAGCTCGGCCGTGCCGATGCGGTGGCCCGAGACGTTGACCACGTCGTCGACGCGGCCCGTGATCCAGAGGTAGCCGTCCTTGTCGCGGATGGCGCCGTCGCCCGGGAAGTAATACTGGCCGTTCCAGCGGCTCCAGTAGGTCTCCACGTAGCGCTTCTCGTCGCCGAAGATGCCCTGCGTGATGCCGGGCCAGGGCTTGCGGATGGCGAGGATGCCGTGGTCGGTCTCGTTGCCGTGCTCGTCGAGGACGGCGGCGTCGACGCCGAAGAAGGGCAGCGTGGCCGAGCCGGGCTTCGTGGGCGTGCAGCCGGGCATCGGGGTGATCATGTGGCCGCCGGTCTCGGTCTGCCACCAGGTGTCGACGATCGGGCAGCGCTCGGCGCCGATGTTGCGGTGATACCAGAGCCAGGCTTCCGGGTTGATCGGTTCGCCGACGGAGCCGAGCAGGCGCAGCGAGGAGAGGTCGTGCTTCTTCACCCACTCGTCGCCCCACTTCATGAAGGCGCGGATGGCGGTCGGGGCGGTGTAGAAGACGGAGACCTTGTGGTCCTGGATGATCTTCCAGAAACGGCCGTAGTCCGGGGCGTCGGGCGCGCCTTCATACATGAGCACCGACGAGCCGTTGAGGAGGGGGCCGTAGACCACGTAGGTGTGGCCCGTGACCCAGCCCACGTCGGCCGTGCACCAGAAGAGGTCGTCGCCGCGGAGGTCGAAGACGTACTTGTTGGTCGCGTAGGCGTGGACCATGTAGCCGCCCACGCCGTGCATGATGCCCTTGGGCTTGCCGGTGGAGCCGGAGGTGTAGAGCAGGAAGAGCATCTCGTTGGCCTCCTGCTGGACCGCTTCGCACTGGTCGCCGACCTGGGCGGCGGCCTCGTGGTACCAGACGTCGCGGCCGGGCCGCATGACGCAGCCCGCGTCGGGCTGGCCCGGGTGGCGCTGGAGCACGAGCACGTGGGCGCAGGACGGGCAGCCCCGCACGCCTTCGTCGACCGTCTGCTTGAGCGGCAGGAACTTCCCGCGGCGGTAGCCGCCGTCCATCGTGATGACCGCCTTCGACTTCGCGTCATTGACGCGGTCGCGGATCGATTCGGCCGAGAAGCCGCCGAACACGACCGAGTGGACGAGGCCGAGCCGGGCGCAGGCGAGGACCGCCATCGCGAGCTCGGGCACCATCGGCATGTAGATCGCGACCGTGTCGCCGCGCTTCAGGCCCATGCCCTTGAGCACGTTGGCGAAACGGCTGACCTCGGAGAGCAGCTGGCGGTAGGTGATCCGGCGGACCTCGGCGGCCCGGCCGTCGGCGGTGGGCTCGCCTTCGTAGACGATCGCGACCTTGTCGCCGAGGCCCTTGGCCACCTGGGCGTCGAGGCAGTTGTAGGCGACGTTGGTCTTGCCGTCGACGAACCAGCGGAAGAACGGCTTCTTGGATCCGTCGACGACCTTCGTCCACGGCTGGAACCAGGTCAGCTCCTTGGCCTCGTCGGCCCAGAAGCCTTCGGGGTCCCGGATCGAGCGCTGGTAGAGGGCGTGGTAGCCGTCCATGCCCTTGACGCGGGCCCGGGCGACGAACGCGGCGTTGGGCGGGAAGACCTGCTCGTTGGAGCCGAAGCCTTCGGCGCTCGCCTTCTTGACGTCGTCAATCTCTTCGTGCGCGTCGGAGTCCTGGGGGGAGTGGGCCATGGTTTTACGTTTGGAGCGGAGGATGAGGTAGATGGAAAAAGCCACCAGGATGGCGAGCGTCAGGACGAGCCAAGGGGTGCCGGCGATGTCCGGGGTGACCAGGGGTCGGTCTGCTGCGAGCGCCATGGGGTGGGGTGAGTGATATGAATCCGGCCGACCGTCCCAGGGCAACCAAAACGCTGGGGCGGTGAACAATTCGACCCGTCAGTCCGGGCTTGGTCGCCTAGAGTTCCGCCAGGAGCTCGGCGAAGCCGTCGACGACCCGCGGGCCCAGCCCCTCAAGGTGGTCGCGGTGCTGGTGGCCGTGGGCCGCCAGCACGCAGTCGACCCCCATGGCCGCGGCCGCCTCGGCGTCGTGGGCCGTGTCGCCGAAATAGATCACGTCTTCCGGGCGTACGCCCAAGTCGGCGAGGTGCCGGCGCGCGCGCTCCTCCTTGCTGCCCGCATGGATGTCGTCGCCGCCGCACGCCTTCCGGAAGAGGCCGCCGAGCCCGTAGTGGGCGAGGGTGTCGGCGAGCAGCGTGCGTTCGTAGGCCGACAGCACCGAGTGCGTCAGGCCTGCGGCGGACAGCCCGACGAGCAGCGTCTCGGCGTGGTCGTGCAGGCGGCATTCCGTCTTGCGGGCCTCGTAGGCCGACATGAAGCGGACGGACATCGCGCGGAAGGACGTCTCATCGGGCGTGAAGCCGATGGCCTGGTAGACCTTGATGACCGGGAACTGGAAGATTTCCCGGTAGCGCACCGGGTCGACGGGCGGGTGCCCGTCCTCCGCGAGCAGGCGGTTGAGGGACGCGCAGCAGAGCCACGTGTCGTCGAGCAGCGTGCCGTTCCAGTCCCACACCGCGTGGCGGTATTCCTTCAGCTTCTTACGCATGGGCGGGGACGAGCCCGAAAGCCTCGACGTCGACGCCGGCGCTGCAGTGCGCGTGGTCCGGGGCCCGGCCCGTGAGCGGGAAGCCGTCCCATTCGACCGGCTGCTCGCTCCACGTGGTCAGCTGGGCCAGGCTGAGCGCGTACGGCGCGTGATGCACCTGGCCGCGAAGGAGGCGGTCGCCGCGGACGGAGAAGAAGTTGTAGCGCTCGGCGAGATGGAAGAGCCGCGTGCCGGGTTCGGCGGGCGCGGGCGGGGTGAGCGGCTTCCACGCGTACCGGGCGGCGTGCATGAAGCCCTCGCGCTGGCAGTCCATCGTCCAGCGTTCGCCGAAGGGCTGGTGCGTGATGCTTGCGTGTCGGTAGGGCAGGCCGAAGAAAGCGCGGGCGATGCTCACCGCCGGCCTGCGGTCGCAGTCGAGCGAGAGGAACCACACGCCCGGTTCGCCGGAAGCGTCGCGCACGTAGAGGCGGACGTTGAGTTCGTTGAAGTGCGAGAGCCAGGGCAGGGCGGGCAGGCCTTCCGGGCGGATTCCGGTCATGCGGAAGCCGACGATACCGAGGTGGGTCTCGCCCTCGAAAAGGTCGGGCGTCAGGCCGGGGGGCAGGAGCCGGGCGACGGCGGCGGGGTCGCACCGCCAGTGCAGGAAGAACAGCTGCTCCCAGCGCTGCCGCAGCAGCGCGCGGCGGTCCGGGCGGCGGCGCGCGGCGAGGAGGCGACGGGTGGGTTCGTCCATCGCGCCACCATCCCGCAGGCACGCCGTCGCGTCAAGCGGGCGGACTTATTTTCCCTTCGCGAAGGGCGGGAGCGAGAAATCGACCTGATAGAGCACCTGATCGTAGTCCCAGCGCGGAGTCGGTGGCTGATTGTCGGAGAACGATGTCGCAGCGGTGCTCTCGAAATGGATCACCGGCGAGCCCGAGATCAGGCGGACACCGTGGACGGTGCGGAGTTCGACCCCGGGCACCGGCCAGCCGTCGACCTGCTCGACGATCTCGATGCGACAGGGCGGGGAGGCGAATCCCGTCGTCGCGATGCCCCGGCGGCCGAGGAGCCGGGCGGCGTCCCGCATGGGCCGAGTCTCCGCCGGTGCGGCCGGGGTACAAGCCCGCGGAGGGCTTTTCGCTTGGAGCAGGGGCCGACCGGGCTTACCTCTGGGGCATGCCGCCGGAAGCGCGCCAGTCAGAGTTCAAGGCCTTCGCCGGGAAACTCGCGGACCTCGCCCGTGAGGTCCTCCTCGCGGCCCATGCGCGCGTCGAGACCGAGGTCGAGATCAAGCCCGACGGTACGCCCGTCACCGTCGCGGACAAGGAAGCCGAGCGTCGCATGCGCGCGGCCATCAGGGCGGCCTATCCCGACCATGGCATCCTCGGCGAGGAGTTCGGCCCGGAGAACGTCGACGCCGAGTATTGCTGGGTGCTCGATCCGATCGACGGCACCAAATCGTTCCTCTCCCGCGTCCCGCTGTACGTCACCCTCATCGGCCTGCGTTACGAACGTAAGCCCGTGCTCGGCCTGATCGACCAGCCCGTCCTCGGCGAACGCATCCTCGGCGACAACCGCACCTGCGAACTGAACGGACGTCCGGTGCGCGTGGCCGAAGCGCCGCTGAAGGAAGCCGTCGTCGTCTCCACCGACGTCGACAACATCCGCCGCCGGCACCGCGACGTCCGCTGGGACCGTTTCGCCGACGGCGTGGCTTATGTCCGCACGTGGGGCGACGGCTACGGCCATCTCCTCGTCGCGGCGGGCCGGGCGCACGTCGTGGCCGATCCGGTCATGAACCCGTGGGACCTTGTCCCCGTGCTGCCCGTCCTGCGGGGCGCCGGCGCGGTCGTGACGGCCTGGGACGGCGGCGATCCGCTCAAGGCGGGCAACCTCATCGCCGCGGCGCCGAAGCTGCATGCGGAAGTGATGCGGACGCTGCGCGGCTGAGGACGGCTCAGAGCCGGACCTTCAGCGAGCGCCCGTGGGCGTCGAGGCTCTCCATGCGGGAGAACGCTTCGACCACGCCGGCCGCCTTCTTCAGCGACGCCGGGGCGTATTCCACGAGGCTCGTGCGGCGGAGGAAGTCGGCCACGCGCAGGCCGCTGAAGAAGCGGCCCGTGCCGCCGGTGGGGAGCGTATGGCTCGGCCCGGCGGTGAAGTCGCCGAGCACCGTGGGCGTGTGGTGCCCGAGGAGGATGGCGCCGGCGGTGCTGATGCGGGCGGACAGCACCTTCAGCTTGGCCGGGGCGACCATCAGTTCGAGATGCTCGGGCGCGACGAGGTTGGCCGCCTCGGCGGCGTCCTCGATCTTGGGGACCAGGATGACGCAGACCTTGGCGTCGAGCGCCTGGCGGATCTTCGCGCCGTGCGTGAGGGCGGCGGCCTGCGCGCGGGCGGCGGCGAGGCACCGCTTCGCGAAGGCTTCGCCCTCGGTGACGAGGTAGAGCTTCTCCTTGCCGCTGCCGTGCTCGGCTTGGGCGCAGAGGTCGGCCGCGACCCACTCCGGCCTGGCGGTGCGGTCGGCGACGATCATCACTTCGCTCGGACCGGGGAGGAGGTCGACGCCCACGAGGCCGAAGACCTGGCGCTTGGCCTCCGTCACGAAGGCGTTGCCGGGGCCGAAGATTTTGTCGACCGGCGCGATCGTGCGCGTGCCGAGGGCCATCGCCGCGACGGCCTGGGCGCCGCCGACCGCGTACACTTCCGTGACGCCGCAGAGGTAGAGCGCGGCGAGGATGTCGGGGTTGATCCGGCCGTCCGGTCCGGGCGGCGTGCAGGCGCAGAGTTCGGGGACGCCGGCGACCTTGGCGGGCAGCGCGGTCATCAGCACCGTCGAGACGAGCGGCACCTGGCCGCCGGGGACGTAGAGGCCGCAGCGGCGGATGGCGTGGTGGCGTTCGCCGACCGTGGCGCCGTGCGGGTTCTTCGCCGTCCACCCTTTCGGCAACGTGCGCGCGTGGAAGGCGGTGACGCACTTCGCCGCCTCGTCGAACGCCTTCCTCTTGGCCGAATCCAGTCCGGCGGCGGCGCGGCGGAGTTCGGCGAGCGGGACGCGCTGCCGGGCGGCGGAGAGCTTCGCGCGGTCGAACTTGGCCGTATAGGCGAGGACCGCGGCGTCGCCGCGGCGCCGGACGCCGGCGATGATGCCGGCCACCGCGGCACGGACGTCGGGGGAGGCTTCGCCCGTGCCGACGAAGGCGCCGAGCCGGGCGCGGAAGTCTTGGGCGCGGAAGCGGAGGAAGGTCATGGGCTCAGAAGGAAGGGAAGTCGAAAAGCCCCGGGGTCAAGGCGGGGTTCACCTGGATCTGGTCGTACGACACTTCGCCGGACTTCTTGCCGTCGACGTAGATCGTCTCTTTGGCCGGGAAGCGGATGCCGGCCACCGTCGTCAGCGACTCGACCTGCTGGCGTTGCAGCTCGCCCTTGGGGGTGGCCTGGTCGGAGGCCACGAGCACGAAGGTCGTGGCGTCGAAGTGCCGGGTGATCCGCAGGCCGCCGTCGTAGGCGTATTCGACCGCATGGGTCTTGCGGCCGGCGACTTCGGACGGACCCCGGTAGGACGCCGTGCCCGTCGCGGCCGGCGGGGCCGCGAAGAAGGCGAGGTCGTCGCGTGCCATGTCCCGGAGTTTCTTGAACTCCTCGTAGGGCACCGGTCGGATGGAGCGAGCGGAGAGGGCGTCGGCCTTGGTGGTCGCCCAGCCTTCGAGCCGGCCGGCGCAGACGGCGACTTCGAAACCGCGGTCACGGTCGGCGGTGCTCTGCAGGCGGAGGCCGCCGGCGGCGAGCGTGAGGGTGGTCACGTTGAGCGGGCGGCTCCGTTCGTCGGCGGCCGTGAAGATCAGCCGGACGGACTTCACCTTGTCCAGGTCGGCCGGGTCGGCGGCGAGGGCCGCGCGGGCCTTGGCGACGACCTCTTCCAAGGTCAGCGGCCGGTCGGCGGCAAGCCCGCTCGTCGCGACGAGCAACAACGTCGTCACGAGCGCGGGCAGTCGGCGGTACAGGGCCATGGAGGGCCGATGTTGGGCGGGGGTGCCTGCTTGGCAAGCATCGGCAGGGCGGCCGCGCCGCGCCGGTCCGCTCAGCGTTCGCCCGTGGCCTTGAGCAGGCCGGCCATGTCGCAACGGCCTTCGTAGAGGGCCTTGCCGACGATCGCGCCGACGAGGTTCGGGTAGGCCTTCGCCATCTCGGCGAGCCGGGCGACATCGGCCGTCCCGGACACGCCGCCGGAGGCGATCACGCCGCAGGAGCAGGCCTTGAGCACCGCCTCGAGGGATTCCCAGTTCGGGCCCGTGAGCATGCCGTCGGTGGCGATGTCGGTGTAGATCACCGCGGAGACGCCGAGGTGGCCGGCTTCCCGGGCGAACTCCGTCGCCTTGAGGGCGGTCACGGCCGTCCAGCCTTTGACGGCGACGAGCCCGTCCTTGGCGTCGATGCCCACCGCGAGGCGCGGGCCGTGGGCCTGCGCCATCTCGCGGAGGAAGGCGGGGTCGGTCGCGGCGCGCGTGCCGATGACGACGCGGCTGGCGCCGGCCTCGTAGGCGGCCTCGGCGGTGGCGCGGTCGCGCATGCCGCCGCCGAACTGGACCCTCGGGCCGAGGGCGGCGATGCGCTGCAGCACCGGCAGGTTGAGCGGCGCGCCGCCGAAGGCGCCGTCGAGGTCGACGACGTGGATCCAGGCGGCGCCGGCCTGGGCGAAGACGACCGCCGGTTCGACCGGGTCCTTGTAATAATCAGTGCGAGCGTCGTCTCGTCCCTGGCTGAGGCGGACGCAGCGACCGCCGCGGATGTCGATGGCCGGATAGGCGAGCATGGAGGTCAGGAAGCTTTCTTCCTCGGCGTCGCCACGGACACGGGCTGCTCGCCGCGGATGGCCTCGGCCGTCACCGTGAACTTCGAGCCGGCGGCGGCCTCGGGCAGGGCGTACATCGTCTCGAGGAGCACGCCTTCGAGCACGGAGCGGAGGCCGCGGGCGCCCGTGCCGAGGGCCAGCGCCTTGTCGGCGGCGGCCTCGAGGGACCCGCGGGTGAATTCGAGGGACATGCCCGAGAGGGCGAAGAGCTTGCGGTACTGTTTCGTCGCGGCGTTGCGCGGTTCGGTCAAGATGCGGATGAGCGCCTCGCGGTCGAGCGGCTCGAGCACCGAGATGACCGGCAGGCGGCCGACGAACTCGGGGATCATCCCGAACGAGAAGAGGTCCTCGGGCTGGAGGCCGGCGACGATCTGTTCGGCCGAGAGGGCGGGGGCGTCGTTGCGCGGGGGCACGAAGCCGAGGGACTTCGCGCCGCCGCGGCGGGCGATGATGCGGTCGAGGCCGACGAAGGCGCCGCCGCAGATGAAGAGGATGTCGGACGTGTCGACGCGGATGCACTGCTGCTCCGGGTGCTTGCGGCCCCCGGCCGGCGGGACGTTGCAGACCGTGCCCTCGAGGAGCTTGAGGAGCGCCTGCTGGACGCCTTCGCCGGACACGTCGCGGGTGATCGAGGCCGAGTCGGACTTGCGGCCGATCTTGTCGATCTCGTCGATGAAGACGATGCCGCGCTGGGCGCGTTCGACGTCCATGTCGGTGGCCTGCAGGAGACGGAGGATGACCGTCTCGACGTCGTCGCCGACGTAGCCGGCCTCGGTGAGGGTCGTGGCGTCGGCGATGGCGAACGGCACGTCGAGCATGCGCGCGAGGGAGCGGGCGAGGAGGGTCTTGCCGGTGCCGGTCGGGCCGATCAGCAGCACGTTGCTCTTGTCGAGCTCGACGCCGGCGAGGTCGCCGGCCTGGGCGGCGTCGGCGGGCTTCTGCCGGTCGTTCAGGCGCTTGTAATGGTTGCAGACGGCGACGGAGAGGACCTTCTTCGCGTGGGTCTGGCCGATGACGTGGGCGTCGAGTTCGAGGCGGAGCTCCGAAGGCGTGATCAGCCTGATCGGCGCGAGCGGGGCCTTGGCCGGGGCCTCCTGCACCGCGGGGCCGCCGCCGGCGGCCGCCGGCTTGCCTTCGCGTCCTTTCTCCCGCTCGAGGAGGCGGCCGCAGGTGGCCACGCAGGCGTCGCAGATGCCGACGCCGCCGGGTCCGGCGATCAGCTTGCCGGCCTGGGCGGCGGTCTTGCCGCAGAAGGAGCAGCTCTCGGCGCGGTCGCCGGCCATGGGCTTAGGCGCGGCCCGGCTTGGGCATCACGACATGGTCGACGAGGCCGTAGGCCTGGGCCTGCTCGGCCGTCATGTAGAAGTCGCGGTCGGAGTCGCGCTGCAGGTCCTCGACGGTCTTGCCGCTATGCTTGGCGAGGACGTGGTTGAGGGTGTCGCGCCAGCGGAGGATCTCCTTCGCGGCGATCGAGATGTCTGAGGTCTGGCCGGTGGCGCCGCCGCTGGGCTGGTGGATCATCACGCGGCAGTTCGGCAGCGCGTGACGCTTGCCCTTGGCGCCGGCGGCGAGGAGGACGGTGGCCATGCTGGCGGACAGGCCGATGCAGTAGGTGTTCACCTCGCACGAGAGGAAGTTCATCGTGTCGTAGATGGCCATGCCCGCGGTGATGGAGCCGCCGGGGGAGTTGATGTAGATCGAGATGTCTTTCTTCTGGTCCTCCATCTGGAGGAAGAGCAGCTGGGCGATGACCGCGTTGGCCACGTCGTCGTAGATCGGCGAGCCGATGAAGATGATGCGGTCCTTGAGCAGGCGGCTGTAGATGTCCCAGGCTCGCTCGCCGCGGGCGTCGCGTTCGACGACGTTAGGAATGATGTAGGACATGGTGGTGCGAGGGGGACTGTGCCCGGAACGGGCGAAATCTCAACCTCAGCCGGCGGCTCCGTCGGCGAGGACGGCGTCGAGGGCCTTGTTGAGGAGGGCGTCGCGGCGGAGCTCAGCCAGGCGCTGGCGGTCCTTGACCAGCTTCTCGGGCGGGGTCTGGCTGGCCTGGGCGGCCTGCATGATCGCGGAGCCGAGCTCTTCGCGGGAGACCTCGAGCTTCAGTTCTTCGGCGATGCGGGAGAGGACGAATTGGGCGCGGACGCGGAGGGCGGCGGCCTTCTTGGCCTCGGCGAGGATGTCGTCGCGCTGGGTCTCGAGTTCCTCGGGCTTGGTGCCGTTGCGCAGGCGCATCTCGGCGTACTGGTAGAACAGGCCTTGGGCGACCGAGAGGACGGCGGATTCCGGCAGGGGGAAGTCCTGGCCGGCGAGGAGGGCGTCGACGGCCTTCTCGCGGCGGGCGGTCTCAGCGGCCTGCTTTTTGGAGCCTTCGATGCCTTTGCGGAGCTGGGCGCGGAGTTCGGCGGCGTCCTTCACGCCGACGGCCTTGCAGAAGACCTCGTCGACCTTGGGGATCTCCTTGCGGCGGACTTCGCTGGCGGTGATAACGTAGGCGACCTTCTTGCCGCGGAGGGCTTCGCGCTCATGCGTGGCGGGGAAGACGTATTCGGCCTGGGCGGTGGCGCCGGCCTTGAGGCCGACCACGGCCTGGGCGATGGCGGGGACGGCGACGGCGGCGCCTTCGGCCCCGGCTTCTTCCCAGGTGGATTCGGCGCCGCCGAAGGACTTGGCCTCGGCGTCGAGCTCGCTGACGGGCTTGCCGTCGACGGTGCCGACGTAGCCGATGCGGACGTAGTCGCCCTTGGCGGCGGCGTCCTCGGTCTTCTCGTAGCGGGCGCGCTGCTCGAGGATCTTCTGGAGGTGCTGGTCGATGTCGGCTTCGGCGACGGTCACTTCCTCGACGGGAATCTTGACGGCTTTCCAGTCGGGGGTCTTGAACTCGGGGACGACGTCGACTTCGTAGCGGAAGACCGCGTCGGCGCCGGAGCCGGCTTCCTTCTGGACGTCGGCGACGGTGTAGATGGTGAAGCCCTTCTCCTGCTGGATGCGTTCGTAACCCTGGGAGAGGAGGCGCTGACTGACCTCGTCGGCGATCTGCTTGCCGTATTTCTGGCGCACGATGGCTTCCGGCGCCTTGCCCGGGCGGAAGCCGGGGAGGGCGGCCTCGCGGGTGAAGCCCTTGACGACTTCCTTCTCGGCGGCGGCGACGGCCGCGGCGGGGACCGTCACGGTGACGGAGCGGCGGGTCGGGTTGGTTTCTTGGATTTTGATGTCCATGGGAGGTGAAGGGAGGGAGGCCCCTGGTCGGCGGGCCTCGCGGGGCGAAAGGCCGAGAAAATAGAACTACCCCCTTCGGTCAACAGCGGAGGCGGGCCTTTTCAGCCCTTTTCCGTCAGCCTCCGGCGTAGATGGGGCAAGACGCAGCGGGGGACGAAGGAGGCCGCTTGGGAGAGCTTATGCCGGGCGATGTCCTTCACGAAGCTCGAGGAGGTCACGAACTGGTCCTGGCTGGGCATGAGGATGACGGTCTCGATCTTGGGGGCCATCAGGCGGTTCGCATGGGCCAGGTCGAATTCGAATTCGAAATCGCTGAATTTGCGGAGACCGCGGATGATCGCCGCGGCCTTGTGGCGATGGGCGAACTCGACCGTGAGCCCCTTGAGTTCGAGGACCCGGACGTTGCGGACGCCTTGGCAGGCCTCGCGGGCCATGGCCAGACGTTCTTCGACGGTGAACCACGGGCTCTTGCTGTCGCTCGGCGCGACGGCGACGATGACGCGGTCGAAGAGCCGGGAAGCGCGCCGCAGGACATCGAGATGACCGAGCGTGACCGGATCGAAGGTGCCGGGGTAGACGGCGGTGCGGAGGACTCGGGGCATCGTTTTCCTGTTGCGGCTCAGTCTCGCCCGGGAACATCCTTTCCGCAAGCCCGCATGCATATTCTTCGACATCTCCCCAATCTCCTGACCGTGGCTCGCCTGCCGGCCATCTTCCTGATCACGGTCTGGACTTATTGGGCCGGTCCGTGGGCCAGCGCGGCCCTCGCCCTGTTCATCCTGGCGGCCCTGACGGACATCTTCGACGGCTGGATCGCCCGAAGGCTGAACGCCGTGACCGACTTCGGCCGCCTGATGGATGCGCTGGTCGACAAGATCTTCATCCTCGGTCTGCTCATCGGGTTGGCCGCGGTCGATTGCCTGCCGGTCACGCGCTGGAGCGACGCCGGCGAACCGCTGCCGCCGGACGCACCGACGGTCCTTTACACCTCCTTCGGCGTGATGCTCATCATCATCCGCGAGTTCCTGATCACCGGCCTGCGCCTGGTCGCCGCCGCTTCGGGGCAGGTCCTCGAGGCCGAGGGCTTCGGCAAGATCAAGACGTTCCTGCAGATCCTGGCCATCGGGCACCTCATCGGCCTGCGCGCCTATGAGAAGCACTGGCAGCTCTCGACCGAATGGCATCAGCGCTGGGAGGTGATCATCATGTCCCTGTTCTGGCTGTCCGTCGTGCTGACCGTGTTCTCGGGCCTCAGCTACCTCATCCGGCACCGCCGGCACCTGCCCGGCCTGGCCTCATGATCGTCCAGATCGCGACGCTCGGCCCGCTCGGTCGCCTCAAGGCCCCGGGCACCTGGGGTTCCGCGGCAGGGTTGCTGTGGTGGTATCTCGCGGTGCATAACCTGACCCGCGGCCGCGCGCCTCACCATGAATTATTCTTTGATGCCCTGGTCGTCTTGATGGCGATTTTCCTCTGCGGCGTCGCGGCGTTCATGCTCAAGAAGAGAGACCCTTCCGAGATCATCTTGGATGAATTCGCGGCGATGCCTTTAGTTTACTTGTTCAACAAGAATCTCCAGCTCGGGCAGACCAAGGGTTTTCTCCTCATCGTTCTCGGGTTCTTGCTGTTCCGGCTTTTCGATATCACTAAACCTTTCGGCATCAAGGCGCTCGAGAGATTGCCCGGAGGCTTCGGCATCGTTTTGGACGACGTGATGGCGGCGTTCTACGCCAATCTCATCCTCCAAGGCATAGCCTTCATGGTTTCCTGATCAGCGTGGCCCCGTTTTCATCGCCAGCAGACACCGCGGTCGTCCGCATCACGGGCGAGGACGCGGCGGCGTTCCTGCAGGGGCAGTGCACGGCGGACCTGCGCGGCGTCGCGCTGACCGACGCGCTCTGGCTCAACCGCAAGGGCCGGGTGCTTGCGCACACGGTCGTCGCGCAGGAGGCCGACGGGTCCTTCCTGCTCCTTTGCCCGCACCTCACGGCCGACGCGCTCATCGCCGTCGTGACCGCCAACGTCATCGCCGACGACGTCGTCGCGACCGACGAAACCGTCCAATGGCGCCGTCACGTCGCCTGGGGCGCGGAGCCCACGCATGCGGGCGCGAAAGCCCTCGCGACCCGCCGCTTCGGCGTCGAGGCCTGGGACGTGCTCATGCCGGCGGGAACCGTCGCGCCGGGTGAACTCCGTGGCTTCGCCGAGCTGGAGTCCGCCCGCATCGCGGCCGGCGTGCCGTCGGTGCCGGCGGATTGCGGCGCCAACGAGTTTCCGCAGGAATGCGGCCTCGACGCCTGGGTGAGCTACGCCAAGGGCTGCTACCTCGGGCAGGAGGTCATGGCGCGGATCCAGTCGATGGGCTCCTTGCGCCGCATCCTGCGGCGGGTCGAAGGTCCGGTCACCGTCGGCCTCGAACTGAGGACGGCCGAGGGCAAGGTCGCCGGCGTCGTGCGTTCCGCCGCGGGGCAGGTCGGCCTGGCATTGGTGTCGGTCGACCTCGTCGAAGGCGCCGACCTCGGTGGCGTGCGGCTCGGCGCGCCGGCGCGGATGCCGGCGCGCTGACCTGTTTCCGTTTGCGGACGCTCCGCCCGCTCCTATCGTGTCGGCGATGGCTTCCTCCTTCCATTACCAGGATCCTTTCCCGCTGGGCCCCGACACGGTGAAATATCGGCTGCTCACCAAGGAGCACGTCTCCGTCGCCGAGTTCGACGGCAAGCCGGTCCTCAAGGTCGCGCCGGAAGGCCTGACGCTCCTGGCCAATCAGGCGCTGCACGACATCAACTTCTTCCTGCGCACCGGGCACCTCGAGCAGGTCGCCGCGATCCTCGCCGACCCGGAGGCCAGCGACAACGACCGCGCCGTCGCGCTCGCGATGCTGCGCAACGCCGAGGTCGCCGCCAAGGGGGTGCTGCCGTTCTGCCAGGACACCGGCACCGCGCAGGTCATCGCCAAGAAGGGCCAGCAGATCTGGACCGGCGGCGACGACGCCGAGGCCCTTTCCCTGGGCGTCTACCAGGCCTACGCGCAGAACAGCCTCCGCTACTCACAGCTCGCCCCGCTCGACCTCTACGCCGAGAAGAACACCGGCACGAACCTGCCCGCCCAGATAGACATCGCCGCCGTCAAGGGTTCGAAGTTCGAGTTCCTCTTCGTCGCCAAGGGCGGCGGTTCGGCCAACAAGTGCTACCTCTATCAGGAGACCAAGGCCGTCCTGAATCCGAAGTCCCTGGTCAAGTTCCTGACCGAGAAGATGCAGTCGCTCGGCACCGCCGCCTGCCCGCCGTATCACCTCGCGTTCGTCATCGGCGGCACCTCCGCCGAAGCGACCATGAAGGCCGTCAAGCTGGCCTCGACCCATTACTACGACGCGCTGCCCACGACCGGCAACGAGCATGGCCGCGCCTTCCGCGACACCGCGCTCGAGGCCGAGCTCCTCAAGGTCGCGCATCAGCTCGGCATCGGCGCGCAGTTCGGCGGCAAGTGGTTCGCCCTCGACGTCCGCGTCGTCCGTCTGCCGCGGCACGGCGCCTCCTGCCCGATCGGCCTCGCCGTCTCCTGTTCCGCCGACCGTAACGCCAAGGCCAGGATCGACCAGGACGGCATCTGGATCGAGCAGCTCGAGACGGATCCCGGCCGCTTCATCCCCGCCGAGGCGCGCAAGCATGCGGACGCGACCAAGGTCGTGAAGATCGACCTCAACCGTCCCATGGCGGACATCCGCGCCGAGCTGTCGAAGCACCCGGTCACCACGCGCCTCGCGCTCACCGGCACGCTCGTCGTCGCCCGCGACATCGCGCACGCGAAGATCCGCGAGCGGCTCGAGAAGGGCGAAGGCCTCCCGCAGTACATCAAGGACCACCCCGTCTATTATGCCGGCCCCGCCAAGACGCCCGTCGGCATGGCCTCCGGTTCGTTCGGTCCGACCACCGCCGGCCGCATGGACAGCTACGTCGAACTCTTCCAGAAGCACGGCGGTTCTCTCGTCATGATCGCCAAGGGCAACCGCGGCGAGACCGTCACCAACGCCTGCCAGGCGCACGGCGGTTTCTACCTCGGCTCCATCGGCGGGCCCGCCGCGATCCTCGCGCAGGAGAACATCCGCAAGGTCGAGGTCATCGATTATCCCGAGCTCGGCATGGAAGCCGTCTGGAAGATCGAAGTCGTCGACTTCCCCGCGTTCATCCTCGTCGACGACAAAGGCCACGACTTCTTCCGCGAACTCCCCGGCGGCTGCGGCATCTGCGGTCCCTGAGCTTCGCGTCCAGCCACGAAAAAGGGCGCCCACCGGGCGCCCTTTTTCGTCTGGCGATGAAGCCCGTGCTCAGGCCTGAGCGGGCTGCTCACCGATGTACTTCGCCGAGCCGAAGCCGAGGATGAGCCAGAAGATCGGGCCGAGGAGAGTGAGGCCGATCGTGAAGCCGACGCCCTGGCCGAAGCGGGTCGAGATGCGATGGTGGACCCAGACGACCCAGGCCAGGTAGGCGATCCAGCCGAGGATCGGGATGATCGCCACGAGCGGAGCGAAGACCCAATACCAGGCCAGGCCGGCGATGCGGAGCAGCACGATGATGTTGTAGATCGGGACCAGCACGGCCCAGCCGGGCTGGCCGGCCTTGGTGAAGACCTTCCACATGCCGATCAGCGTCACGATGCCGATGGCGAGGAAGACGAAGAAGAAGGCGGCGAAGA
>Ga0208048_1000319_pt1 | contig 25672 bp, 20 predicted proteins | sample Malawi_45m_30L_FD_184163 | JGI IMG/M metagenome (GOLD analysis project Ga0208048, IMG submission 184163) | Freshwater microbial communities from Lake Malawi, Central Region, Malawi to study Microbial Dark Matter (Phase II) - Malawi_45m_30L... | ecosystem: Environmental > Aquatic > Freshwater >...
TTCGGAGGAAATTGTGCGAGTCTCAGCGATAAGTCTTGGTAAGAGAGCGAGCGTAATTGCCGCTATGGCGCTACTTGCTACAACTACCTCTTTCATCCCTGCAGACGCTGCGAATCGAGCAGGTGCGGCCTGCACCAAGGCAGGCGCGAAAACCAAAATTGGTGGCGACCAATATGTATGCACTAAGAACCCACGAGTAAAGAATGCAAAAAATACCTGGGTCTGGGCTGGATGTTTAGATGCAGATAAGCTCTATACCGATTCAGTAAAGCGTCTAGAGACTCTTAGGACTGGCCTCGTCACTGCAAAAGCTAAATTAGATGAGTTAGTTGCTGAGATCCCCGCTGCTGAAGCAAAAGCTAAAGAGTATGACGGCAAGATTGCTTCTACTCAAATAAAACTTGACGCTGCAAAGGTGAAATACGCGGCAAGCTTGGCGAAAGGCGCTACTTACGCAAAAGCAACTGAACAATGGAACAACGCGATTAAAAGCTATGAGCGCGCGATTGCTGGTTTCAAACGTGCTGCAGATAATTGGAGAGAGAAGAGTTCTGATGTGACGGCGCAACAGAAGCGCCTTGAACTTCAGAGCCAGACCATCGCAGCCTCAGAGCTTGAGATTAAGTCAAACCTTCAAGGACGTAATCAGGCCTGTAAGCCTGGCTTGTAAGAATTTAGCCGACAGTAACTTTCGTCTTAGTTGCTTTAAACGCGACTGTACGCAAATCAGCCCGAGCAGGTCCCATTTGGACTGCACCGTCTAGCGCAAACTCGGCGCGATGTGCTGGGCAGACCCACTTACCGCCACTTAACCCAACCTTTGCACCCTCGTGTGTACAGGAGAGGTTTATTGCACGGAATCCACTAACCGCATTTGAAGTTCTCACCAACGCTAGCGATCTACCAGTTCCATCTTGGAATTGAACAACGCCACCAACTTTACGGAGTGCCGTATTCTTCGAAATAAGTACTTCGACCTTTCCATCCGCTAGCACTTTTACATTGCCAGCAGCAATAGCAGTATCAGGTAGTAATCCAAGCGTGAGTACAGCTAGTCCACAAAGTAATGATCGTCTTGATAGTGCGCTCTCGTTTTCCATTGTATTCCTCTCGTTACGCTCTAATGATGAGAATCTATACCTTGGCGAGGTGGTTTTCCACCGTAGCTCTCTCCTTCTATTCTATTCTCAGGCTCTACACAGAACCAACTTGGTGGAGCGAATCAATCTTCTATAACCTCGTCGGAATTACTGCAATTTTCTCAATCTTATCCTCGAATGTTCCAGAGAATTCAATTGGAAAACGATCTGTATCGGTCGCATTACTTGCGTGGACCGTCGGATCAATCACATCCTCAATCGATTCATTTTTTGGAATTGAGCTATCGCTTTTCTCCGAGATTTCATATGCGGCTTTCTATCCGCTAGCAATATTTGGTGCAATTAGATCTCTTCGGAATCAAGAGAAGAGTGGCCGCCTCGAAGCCCTAGATACTCTTGTAATTGCCCTTAGCGGCACAACACTTCTTGCTTCCTTCTTTCTAAAGCCGGCGAGTGACGAGATTGCCGGAACTCAATTTGAAGTCTTTATGACCATCATTTATCCGGTTGCGAACTTGATCCTGCTTCTTACTGTTCTAGGTACAGTTATCTTGCAAAGACTGAGCGCCCGAAATCTTCTCTTCTTGCTTGGAGTAATTACCTACGCTGCAAGTGACTTTTACTATTTATGGCTTAGCCAAACTGGTTCTTATGTTTATGGAACTTGGAGCGATGCTGGTTGGTTATTGGGTTTTGTGATTATTTCCCATAGCTATTGGTTCCCATTTGATGAGGAAGAGAAACCTAGAAGCTTTAATCCAGCTATTGTGGCAGTCGCGCTCTTGTTAAGTTCAATAATTCTTGCCATCGAAGTCCTTCGGCCTGATTACTTTCCTCGCTTTGTGCTCATTCCAGCCTTTGCCACTATTGGCTTGGCCTTCACGCGCATGGCAGTTGCTATGTCGGATGCGCGCCGGATTGGCGATGAGCGGAAACTCGCTAGAACTGATGAGTTAACCGGGCTTGCTAACCGAAGACGGTTTCTCGCTGAGTTTGAAAACTTCACAAAGCAGCCTGGATCTCTGCTAATCCTTGATTTAGATGGCTTTAAGCCGGTCAATGATCGCTTGGGCCATGAAGCTGGAGACCAACTTCTTGCCCAAGTAGCGCGCCGGTTCGAGCGGGTAATCCCAAGCGGTGCGCTTCTTGCCCGACTGGGTGGCGATGAATTTGGCGTGTTAATTCCGGGCAATGAGGGAGTTGAGATTGCCGTTGCCCTTCGCGCAAGCATCGCCTATCCATTCCGCATCTTCGGGGAAGTAATCAAACTCGATGTATCAATCGGCGAGGTATTTCAAGCAGGAGGCGGAGAGAGCCAAGGGATGCTCCGTCTCGCCGATGAAGCGATGTACCGAGCGAAGCGGGAAGGCCTCGGGATTGCGAGCGCTGCTAGCTCTTGATGATTAGGTCGCTCGGACTTCTAGGCCGTAAAGTTCGCGTGTCCAAATGTCCGCATTGAACGGGGTGAGATTCTCACATCTCCAATAGGAGGTTCCTAATTGGCTACACGCTTTACAAATAATCTCTTAATTCTCGGGGCCGGTTCGGTCTCACAATCAGTTCTACCTCTTCTTATAGAACATCTAATTGATGCCAAACAGATAACGATTATGGACCAGCGCGATAACCGCGCACGAGTTAAAGATGCGCTAGATAAAGGCGCTACATATGTACAAGACCAAATTACCCGCGGAAATCTTGATGCCCAACTTTCAAAATATTTGAAGGCTGGTGATTTCCTTCTTGACCTTGCTTGGAATATTGATGCCAACACAATTTTGCAATGGTGCCACGACCATGGCGTTATGTATTTGAATACCTCGATTGAGGAATGGGATCCATATGAAGGTGGATCCAATAAACATCCACTTGAGCGCACTCTCTATTACCGCCACATGCGGATGCGCGATATGAAGTCGCGCTGGACTAAGACTGGTGCAACAGCAATTGTTGAACACGGAGCTAATCCCGGTTTAGTCTCACATTTAGTAAAGAAATCACTAGTTGATATTGCAACCCGCGCACTTAAGGATGGCAAGGCTGGAAAAGATGTTGAGGCTGCGTTAACGGGTGAGGATTACAAGGCGCTGGCACATTCTTTAAGCGTTAAAGTCATTCACATCTCAGAACGTGACACTCAGGTAACAAATAAACCTAAGCAATGGGGCGAATTTGTTAATACCTGGTCGGTCGAAGGTTTCTATGAAGAAGGCGTTGCTCCAGCCGAACTTGGCTGGGGAACACATGAAAAGACCCTTCCGGTTAATGCCTATGAACATCCAGCAGGGCCCAAGAATCAGATTGCAATTGCACAACCCGGCGCTTCAACCTGGGTGCGCTCATGGGTACCTAACTTTGAAATCCAAGGAATGGTTATTCGTCACGGTGAAGCCTTCACTATCTCAGATCACTTAACGGTTTGGGACGATGGCAAAGCTATCTATCGCCCAACTGTTCATTACGCATACTGCCCATCAAATGAAGCAATTGTCTCGATGAAAGAACTTGAGATGCTTAATTGGCAGCTTCATAAAGATCAGCGGATTATGAATGACGAGATTACTGGTGGCGATGATCGTCTTGGCGTTTTACTTATGGGCCATCCATACAAATCCTGGTGGACCGGTTCACTTTTAACGATTGAACAATCTCGAAAGTTAATCCCTGGACAATCTGCAACAACAGTTCAAGTCTCTTCCGCTGTTTATGCAGCAGTTGCTTGGGCGATGCAGAATCCAAATGCGGGACTTCTCGTGCCAGATGAATTACCTTGGCGGGAAGTTCTTGGTTACGCCGAGAAGTACTGGGGTGGAATTCATTCGGAAGCTGACGATTGGGATCCACTAATGAATCGCCGCGATTTGTTCGAGGGTTGGAATAACAAGAAGGTCGATAAGAGCGACCCTTGGCAGTTCTCTAACTTCCTCGTTTAATTTGGCTTAAGTGGCTTTGCCGCTTTAATCTCTTCGAGACGCGCCAAGGACTCTAATCGCTCCTTGGCGTGATCGACGATTGGTTCTGGATATCCCTTAGATAACCCATCAATAACGCTCCATGGTTCGTGAATATCTTCACCACTTAAGTGGGCGAGCTCTGGGATGAATCGCTTTATATAGATGCCCTCGGGATCAAATCTTCTTCCCTGTTCAATTGGATTAAAGACTCGATAGTAAGGCGAAGCATCAGTTCCGCACCCAGCCGTCCATTGCCAACCATGTGAATTAGAAGCCACATCGTTATCAATCAAATACTTCATAAAGAAATTTGCTCCATGTTGCCATTCAATATGAAGGTCTTTTACTAAAAATGAGGCAACCACCATTCTCGTTCGGTTATGCATCCAACCCTCTTTTACGAGTTGGCGCATCGCAGCATCAACAAATGGAAAGCCAGTTCTGCCCTCGCACCAGGCCTCAAATTTCTTACCTGGTTTGTCGTAGCGCATCTTCTTAAACTTAGCGTCGTAATAATCCCGCGATGTGTGCGGATTGTTATGTAGCACATCGGCATAGAACTCACGCCAAGCAATTTCTTTTCGATAGACCTCGTGGCCTTTGTTCTGCCCAAGAACTGCGAGCATGGTCCGCGGATGTATTTCGCCCCAACGAAGATGTGGACTCATCCGGCTTGTGCCTTCTATACCCGGAATGTTGCGATCATCGCCATACTCATTTGAAGCCCGCTTTATGAAATCCTTATAACGCTTAATTGCAGCCGCCTCACCAGCTTCTTGAAGATCTAATTTCTCGCCCTTATCCCAATCTGGAAGTTGGCGATCATTCTTTGCCGGGGTCATCCAAGTTGGATTCTTCGGCGCCGCAACTGGCTTTCGCCATCCATGCGCGCTCCACGCTCGATAGAACGGCGTATAGACGCGATAGGGAGTGCCATCATCCTTAAGAACTCTTCCCGGAGCTACCGCGTAGCTGCTTCCTAATTGAGTTAACTCAATTCCCGCTTTTTTCAACTTTGCATCTAACTCATTTCCATAAGGCGCAAATGGAAAAGCTGAGTGGATCGAGTCAGCCGAATACTTATTCTTTAACTCTGAAAGTATTTCAACGGCATCACCCGAAATAACATGTAGCGCTCCTCCGATTGATTCATCGAGCGCCTTTAAAGAGCTAGCAAGATAAGAACGGCGATGTGCCCCAGCGCGCTGGGCGATCTCATCATCCATAATAAAAAGTGGAATTACTTCATCAGCCTCGTCAAACGCAGCCAGTAAAGCGGGGTTATCTGCAAGCCTTAAATCCCTGCGGAACCAGAAAATCGCACGCTTTGCCATGACATGATTCAACTAGTAAGGCGGTGTATCTGCAAGATTGAATAGGATTTAGTCAATATGAAAAAGCTACTGATAGCCGCACTAGCCACTTTCTCAATGGTTCTAACTTCTGCTCCTGTAATCGCCGCTCCCGATACTGTGACGCTAACCGTTCACTACCAGCGCCCCGGTGGAGATTACAACGGATGGAATCTTTGGATATGGAAGAACTCCGATAACAACTCACTTGATACTCCAATCTCCCAAACAGGAGTTCAGTTCACCGGCACTGATGATTTCGGCAAAGTTGTAACAATCAAGATTGATGGAATGAAATCTTTCAAAGATATTGGAATCATAGTCAGGCTCAATGATTGGACAGCTAAAGACATTAATGATGACCGTTTCATAACGGAGTTTGATACCACTGGAAACGCTGAAGTTTGGTTAGTCCAAAACGAGAAGACTGTCTTCACAAAAAAACCAGTCATAGAAATGAAAATCTCAAATGCCTCTTTTGAATCCCTGACTGAAGTAAGGGTCGAGCTCAATAAACGTTTCAAACCAATGGCAGGGTCAAGTAATGGATTTGTAATTAGTGATGGCCTCAGTGTCATCAGTGCGACTACTGAGAACCCAAATCTGCCCGAAGATAATGAGTTAATACTCACTCTTAACTCTTCAATATCTCTAACAGAGCGGTACCAGATTTCACATCCAACCTTTGGAAGTTCTGAAATAGCGTTAGGAAATCTCGTGACTTCAACAGAATTCGAAAAGAAGTTCACCTACACTGGCAACGACTTGGGCCCAACTTTCAAGAATGACTCGACCTCATTTCGACTTTGGGCACCAACAGCCACAAAAGTTGAATTACTTACTTTTACGAGTGCTACTTCTGATGTAAAGAACCGCTACTCCATGAAGCAAGATATTCAAGGAACCTGGGTATACACCTTAGAAGGAAATCAAGACGGATTAATTTACAACTACAACGTCGAAGTCTACGGAGCTACTAATGAAGCCGTCGATCCGTATGTACGGTCCGCAACTGCCAACGGTAAGCGCGGCGTCGTTATCAATTTAGCTTCAACAAACCCAAAAAATTGGGAGAAGGCCAAACCAAAATTCTCTGGGAAACCCACAGATTCCGTCATTTACGAACTTCATGTTCGTGACCTATCGATGGATAAATCAGCTCCATTTCCTGCCAATGCACGAGGAAAATTCTTAGGACTCACATACTCCAACCTCAAGGGAAGTGCGGGCCAACCAGTAGGTGTAAATGCAATTAAGGATTTGGGCGTCACTCACATACAACTTCTTCCAATTTACGATTTCGCATCTGTGGACGAACTGAAACCAACTTTTAACTGGGGTTATGACCCACTTAACTACAACGTTCCGGAAGGTTCGTATTCCAGTGATCCAAATAATCCAAAAGCGCGCATCACCGAATTGAAACAAGCGATTCAATCGCTTCATGATCAAGGCATCCGCGTCATTATGGATGTTGTCTATAACCATGTTTACGATGCCTCCAGTTTCTCTCAAACCAAGATCGTTCCGGGATACTGGTTCCGAACTGACGGAGATGGAAAGCTCACCAGCGCGTCAGGCTGTGGCAACGACTCAGCATCCGAGCGCTCCATGGTTAGAAAATTCATTGTTGATTCAGTTAAATATTGGGCGAGCGAATATAACCTTGGCGGGTTTCGCTTCGACCTCATGGGGCTTCACGACATAGAAACTATGCGTCAAGTGAGATATGAGTTAGACAAGATTGATCCATCAATCATCGTTATTGGTGAAGGTTGGAATATGGGAACTCATGCAAGTGAGGTCCGTTCAAACCAACGAAACATCACGGAGCTTCCTGGAATCGCAGTCTTTAATGATCAAATTCGAGATGGCATTAAAGGTTCGGTTTTCAACTCATCTGATCGAGGATTTGCAACGGGAATTTCTGCAAAACGCTCTAATGTGATGGCCGGAATTGTTGGAAATATCGATTATTCATCTTCCATCACTCCAGCCTTTACGACCCTCTCGCCAAGTCAATCAGTAAATTATGTGGAAGCTCATGACAACAATACGCTCCAAGATAAATTGCGTTTAAGTCTTGACACTAAGAGTGAGTCTGTCATATCCGCGTACCACCGCTTAGCAAGCTCGATTCCACTTCTCTCTCAAGGCATTCCTTTCATTCATGCTGGACAAGAATTTCAGCGTTCCAAGAGCGGTGATTCAAATTCGTATCAATCGGGAGATGAAATAAATTCTCTGAAATGGAATTTAGTGACGAAGAATTCTGCTACGCGAAATTACTTCAAAGGACTACTCTCAATTCGCGCAGCGCATCCTGCCTTTAGAAGTGATAACACAAGTGCATTGAAATCCAACCTAAAGTTCTTGAAGACAAGCGATGATGTCATCGCCTATTCACTAAATGGGACACAACTAGGTGATACCTGGAAATCAATCGTCGTGATTCATAATTCCAGCAAAAAGAACACATCTATTACTCTGCCCAACAAAGCAAATTGGAACATCGTGGTTGATGATACGAGAGCGGGAACAAAGATCTTGAAAACGTTGCCTTCTACTTCTTCTGTCCAAGTTCCAGCTTTATCGACGATGGTCCTCTACGTAAAGTAGAGTAAGAAATATGAGCTTTACGCAAACATCGCGATATCAAGTGAGAGGCATTCCGGGCGCCGTAAATCGAACCACCTTCAGGGGAAGAACTATTGATTATTGGTCACCTGAAGGGGGAAGCGACCACCTCATCATTGCTCACGATGGCCAAAACATCTTTGATCGCAAGACTGCGACTTTCATTCGTACTTGGAAACTTGCACAGGCCAGTATCCGAGTTGCTCGTGAAACCAAAAAGACACCGCCACTCATTATTGGAGTTTTTCATAGCTCTTCCAAAGCTGATCCTCATGGTCGTTCAAAAGATCTCTGTCCTGAAGATCCGTTTAGAGCGGGTATCCAACCTACTTACTATCCGACAATTACCGTTGATGAATTACATGGTAATTCTTATTTGCAGACAATTTTCAATGACATTGCTCCACATATTGTTTCTCAAACAAAGTCGAAAGTTTCTCCAGAAACTACAGCAATGATTGGTTCCTCGATGGGCGGACTTGCCACACTTTATTCCGCAATCAGGCACTCGGATCAATTTCATACTTCCTTAGCGCTATCACCGCACTGGGTCTTGGCTGGCGATCCACTCGTCGAATGGATGATTCCGAAACTACCGAATGACAAACATCTGCGAGTATGGATGAGTCGCGGTACTAAAGGTCTAGATGCGCTTTATGAACCTTTTCAGAATCGAGCAGATCAAATTATGCGTGACCGAGGCTGGAATGAACAGAGATACGTTTCAAAGGTGTATCACCGCACCGCACATAATGAACGGTCATGGGCGAGTTACGTGGATGAGCCACTTCGTTTCTGGCTCAGTAGGTAATTTTAAAAGTTCTTATTTTTGAATACGCAGTTTCGCCGGCTTGATTTTTTGCTATCGCAATGACTTCAATCGCGGTGCCCGACTTAAATTTTCGTGGTTGCGTGAACACTCGGTAAAGCCCACCCGCGACATCACTTGTCTCAAAGGTCCGGCGATCGGCAGTTCCCACGTTGGTCCATTTTGTAGCGCCCTGCTTGCGAATTTGGAAGTTTACTTCCACGAATTCATCGCCTGGGACGGTGGCTCGAAGAGAGAGCCAATTTGGTGTTGCATAGTCATAATCAATCTTGGCCAGACTTACGGCTAGCTTTGAGTTGGCAGCAAACTTCTTGGAGGCTTTCAATACTACTGTCGAGATTGCCGGAATCGTCAAACTAATAGTCTTGCCAGTAACGCTCAATGCAGACGCTTTTCCATAGATTACTTCCCACGCAGAATCCGTGGTGACTGGAACTTCAATTGATTCATCCGATTCGCCAGAGTTAAAAGCGACAAGATATTCCTGACCATCAAGGTAACGTGACATAGCCAGGGCGCTGCGAGATGTAGCTCGTAGTTGTTGAGTTCCGCTTCGGAGCGCTGGATTCTCCTTTATCAATCGGCCAATCAGGACAATTTGATCTTCAAGCTGCGTCGTGACATCAAATGCACTCTTGTTTCCGATGGGAGATGTACCAATTCGATACTCACTCTGCCAATCCAGAACTTCTGTGGGGAACATATCTTGACGAGCAGATTTATCTCCCCCGCTTCCTACCATGCCCTTCTCATCGCCGTAGTAAAGGACTGGAGCTCCACGCGAAAAGAAGAGAACTTCATTGGCAAGTCGTGAACGCTGAAGCGTCAGTTCCTCATCACCATAAGTTGCTGATTGAATGAAATATCCAACTCGGCCCATGTCGTGATTACCCATAAATGTTGGAATGCCATACGCACTTTGTGTTGCTGTTGTATAAAGGTCATCTTGATTGAACATGTCGATTAAGCGTGGAACTTGTCCATCGGTTTTCGCAAATCCAAGAGCATGGCGTTGGAATGCAAAATCTAAAACGCTGGGAAAGGACTGTTCGTGAACGAATGTGGAGAGGTAATAAGGATTAGCGTCATAGACTTCACCAAAAACTGCGAAATTTGGCTTACCTGCCGCCTTTGCAGCTGCCATGATTTTTGGCAAGAACGCGTTCCAGAACTCTGGGTTAACGTGCTTGGCCGTATCGATGCGGTATCCGTCAATATCAAACTTAGTAATCCAATTCGACCAGAGCTTTATCATGCCGTCGATTACTTCAGGTTTTTCGGTAAAGAGATCATCGAGCCCATAAAAATCACCAAAAGTGCTCGACTCTCCTGAAAATGTTGAATCACCTCGATTGTGATAATTGGTTAAATTATTGAGAAAAGCCGGCTTCTTTATATTTGCATTTGCCTTGCCCACGACAGGGGGCCTCGGGAAAGATTTCTTGGCATCCAACTTTGGAAATGTTTTGAGACCAATGAATTTCGAGAGATCAAATTCCTTTTTGCGAGAATCCTTATATGGCACCAAATCCAGGGATGCATAGTTATACATTCCATATGAATTAAAAATTATGTCGGCAGTATGATTCACAACGATATCTACAATTACCTTCATTCCTAATTGATGTGATCGTGCGACCAACGACCTAAATTCGGCTTCCGTTCCTAGATGTGGGTCTACGGTAGTGAAATCGGTTCCCCAATATCCATGATAAGCAGCGGAACCTTGTTGTACCCAATTCTGTACTACAGGTGGCGTAATCCAAATAGCGGTGAATCCAAGTCCCTTTATGTAGGGAAGTTTTTCCGTGAGCCCGACGAAGTCTCCACCATGCCAGTAACCGATATCCGATTTGTCGAGTCCATTGACGAGCGGACCACCTTTAACAAAAGCATCATCATTTTTCGGATTTCCGTTAGCAAATCGATCTGTCATGACAAAGTAGATGGAATCTTGGGAGAGTGCGCCACGTGCAATCGATTTAAATGACGGTAAATCTTCGGCAGAACTGATCGGAGAATTGAGAAATAAGCTCGAAACAAGAGCTCCAATAATGGTCGAAGCCAACGCTCTCTTTAAGAGAGTAGCCACAAACCACCTACTGCAGTCTTTGATGAAATTTCGAGAGTCTTCCCTTTTGCTACCGGGCCAAAGAGGGTTTTCTTAATGGAATATCCATATTCAGAGAGATCTATCTTCTCTTTGATACCTTTTCGCGCAACATAGACAAGGACAGACTCTTTCTTCGATTCACGTAAGTAGGCGATTGAGTCATTGCTAACGTGTATCCAGCGAATCCCACCGTGAGCAAGGGCATGGCTCTTCTTTCTAATCTTGATTAACTCCATGTAATCAAAGAGCAGTTCGCTATTCCATTTCTCGGGATGGTCCCAATCAATCGTGCGGCGTCCATTTTCGCCCCAATAACCTTCAAGTCCTAACTCATCCCCAGCGAAGATAGAGGGAACTCCGGGATATGACATCAACAAGGTCACGCCAGCAACATTTTTCTGAATATCTTTTTTTACTACAGTGTGGAAACGAGCTCGGTCATGTGATCCGAGAAGAATCATGCTGGCAATCAACGATCGCCATGGAATTCCTGCTGCAAATTGCTGCATCATCTCCGACATCGCTTTGCCATCAATTTTGGGAAGTGGCGCTGGCATTCCGAAGGAGTCACGAACTTTCTCATCTTCGCCATTGAGCCAATACCAAATCGGTTTTGTGAAACCGTTGTAATTCATAGTTCCATGCCAACCAAAACCATCGAGATCTTCAGAGAAGAAATCAGCATTTTCTGCAACCAGCCATGTCTCGGGATTTACTTCATGCATTGCATTACGAATACCGATTGCGATTTCGCGATTAAAATTATCGCCGTAGTAGCGACCAGTCATATTGCCAACATCTATTCGCCAGCCTGACATCCCATAAGGCTCGGTCAACCAGCGTCGAACAATGGAATTTCGCCCTTCCCAAATCAACTCTCGGAGCTTCTTTGATGAGAAGTTCAACTTAGGAAGCGATTGAACATTCCACCATCCCACATAACCCCATTTGCTTTTCTTGGTCCAGTAAAAGAACTCTCTTTTCTCGCTGCGGGGATTCGAGAGAGATTCTTGGATCCATGGATGTCCGAGGCCACAATGATTTGTGGTGAGATCACTCATCACTCGAATTCCATTTTTCTCAGCGCTCTTACGAAGAGAAATTAAATCTTTATCTCCACCAAGAAGTGGATCAGCTTCCTCAAATGACGAAGCGTCATAGCGATGATTACTTCGGCTCGCAAAGATCGGAGTGAAGTAAATGGCGTTTACACCCAGAGAGGAGAGATGATCGAGTTTTTCTTCTACCCCACGGAAATCGCCACCATAGAACTCTTGGCTTACTTCACGTTGCTTGAGCGCAGGTGTCTCATTCCATTGTCGAGGAATCGCCCATTCAGGAAGAGTGCGAACAACTCCTGACTTTGCAAAACGATCTGGGAATATTTGATAGAACACTGCATTTCGCAGCCATGAAGGCGCATCATGATGGGCTGTGATTTTGAAATCGAAGTGATCAACAACATCTCGATGAAATACTCCCGCAGCATTGAGCCAGCGGAATTGATTTCCGTTTCTTAATAGGAAACGATAATTCGTTAAGGGACTAACTATTTCAACTCCCGTTTGCCACCATGTTTCGTGCTTCGTAGTCTTACTCTTCTTGAGCGGATAGGTAACGGGCTCACCATCTTGCAGAATTCGAATATAAAGTTCTTTTGCGGGATCTTTCTTTGGCACCCGAATCTTCAAAGTTATCTTCTCACCAAGTTTGGGCGCACGATTGCTTACATAGAGTTCACTACCGTCATGGTGCGGAAAGGACACGAATTACCCTTTTAATGAGCCAGCAGTGAGGCCAGAAACCACGAACTTCTGCAGCCAGATAAAGAGAAGCATGACCGGCAGAGTTGCAATGAGTGCACCGGCTGCGAAAGCTCCCCAATTCTCTTGGAAATCCGTTTCAATGAACTGTCGCATACCGACCGCCAAAGTGATGGAATCCTGATTGCCGCCCAAAATAACTGAAGTTAATAGGAATTCATTCATGGTTCCAATAAATGAAAGTAGCGCCACGACCGAGAGCATGGGAAGTGCGAGCGGAAGAATAATTCTTATATAAATTTGTCCGTGTGAAGCGCCATCAATTTTTGCTGACTCATCAATTTCGGAAGGAATAGAATCAAAGAAACCTTTGAGCATCCATGCGTTGATGCCGAGCGCGCCTCCAGCAAAAATGACAAGCAATGCAATCGGATTTCCAAAATCCATAAACGGAATTGATTCACGAAGATCAGCGAGAATCACGTAGAAAGCCGTGACGGCTAAAAGTTGAGGGAACATCTGAATCACAAGAATCGTCATCAACGTGGTTTTCCGACCCCTATAACGGAAACGACTCAGCGCGTATGCGGCGGTCGCACCGATCGCTAATTGGACCACCGCGTTGATGGATGCAATCACTACGGAATTACGCATCCAACGCCAATATGGTTGATCGGGGTTCTCCCAAAGCAAGCGGTAGTTATCGAGTCCTCGATACTGTGGAATCAAACTTTGAGTATTGATCTTTCCTAGTTGATCAAAGGAAGCTGACGCCATCCAAATCAATGGGAAAAGCGCGAAGGCAATTGCCAAGATTGCGATTGCGTGGCGCCATGCCAGAACTCTCAACCACTTACTAAATGTCATTTTCTTTTCACGGACAAGAACGGCGCTACTCAATTTATGTTCTCCATTTGTTTCGAGCGTCTAAACGCCTGGATCGATATGGCCGCAACAATCAAGAAGTTAATGAATGAAACTGCGCTGGCAAGACCGTAGTCACGACCCTTTCCAGCGGTAAATGCAAGGTTGTATGTGTAAGAAATCAAGATATCGGTATGACCCGCGACTCCGCCAGAGTCATACATGACAGGTCCACCACCTGTGAGGAGATAGATAGATCCGAAGTTACTGAAGTTGTACGCATAGGAAGCAATCAACAATGGCGTTAAAGCAATGACAACAAGTGGAAGTTTGATATTCCAGAAGACTTGCCGTGGTGAAGCACCATCAACTTCTGAAGCTTCCACAATCTCATTTGAAAGAGCTTGGATGGCGCCGGTGGCGATCAAGAACATATATGGCGTTCCAGCCCATACTTGAACAAGAACGACTGCAGCTTTGGCCCACCATGGATCGCTTAACCACGGGACTGCTCCTGGCAACAACTTGTTAACAATTCCATAAGACTCATTAAGCATGCCCTTCCATGTCAAGATTGAAAGGACGCCTGGCATCGCATATGGAACGATGAGCAAGATTCGGTAAATCTTCTTTGGTTTGATCTTTGGATGATTGATCGTAAGAGCAAGGAAGAGACCCAAGAAGAAGGTGAGCATCACAACAAGGAAAGGATAAATAAACGTCCAAATCATCACTTTCACAAGCGGAGTTCTATAGCGTTCATCACCAATAACTCGTTCAATATTCTTGAACCCAATTCGAGCGGTCCATCCTGGTTCAAGTTCCTCGCCCGCTTCACTTACAAATGAGCCATTCTTATTTGGGCGATACTTATCACCCGTCAATACATTTTCAACAAAATCACCTTGAGCGTCATACCGCAGTGTTGGGGTAATGCGTTCTACGTTGGTGAAGTCCGCTACTCGGTACTTAACGTTCTTTTCGAGACCTGGAACGAAATAATCGCTGAGTTGCTCAAGAGCAGCTGCTTCTTCTGCCTCGGTTAAAAATGCATACCCTTCAACTCTCTCGATGTTTCCATCTACATCGGCGCTCCACGCATTTGCCGGTAATTTCTTGATGCTCTGTAAGTTTCCCGCATAGAGATTTCCATCGCTCTCCTTGATAAGGAGAGTAAGTGTTCCTTCTGGACTCTTAGCGAGCCGCATAGGAAGAATCGAGTCATCCCCTACCGGCTCCAGCGAATTTGAGATGATGGAATCAATCGCAGATTGCTTATTGAATTCATGGCCAACAGAAAAGTTAGTAAAGGCGATGTAACCCGTGTAAATGGCTGGATATATTTGGAATGCAACGAGCAAGATAACGCCCGGCATGATGTATTTGGCGGCGACAAACTTACTGCTCAAGAAAATGTAATCAAGGACAAGAGTTGATATAGCCACGTATGCGGCATAAAGGAATCGATCATTCGCAATGAGGATAGGCACTGACCACAAAGCAAAAGCATTCAGGCCGCCCAACAAGAAGATTTTCAGGAATAAACCTGGCAACTTGTGGGAGTTCTTATTCTTCATAAGTGAAGTGATTCGCCTAACCCTTAATTGAACCTAACCCTTAATTGAAATTGTGGGGACGCCTTACGGCGTCCCCACAATCTTTCCTACTCTTTACTTACTTATCAAGAACCGATGGTCTTCTTGATTGTTGCTGCTGCTGCAGTGAAAGCTGCACCTGCAGTCTGCTTACCATCAGCAACTGCATTGAGTGCGTTTTCCCATGCGCCCCAAACAGATCCCATTTGAGGAACGTTTGGCATTGGCTGAGCTGCGGCAGAGAATGATGCGAAACCAGCAAGTTCTGCGTTTGCCTTCACTGCTGGATCTGCTTGTGCTTCAAGGTTTGCAGGCTGCTTGCCTGAATCCTTGAACCAAGCAAGACCAAAGTCTTTACCGCTGGCATATCCGGTGAGGAATGAACGAGCAGTTACTTTGTTCTTTGCATACTTTGAAAGATAGAAAGCATTAACGCCGAGGAATGGAGCCGAAGGATACTTTCCTGAAGGGAAAGGAACGATCGAATACTTAACCTTGGTCTGCTTCTTAAGGTCTGAGATATCCCATGGACCCATGATGACGTAAGGAGCACGTCCGCCGTAGAACTCAGCAAAGCCCCACGCAGCATCCTTGCTTAGTACACCGCTCTTGTAATACTCATCGAGCTTGTTTGCACTTGCTTGGAATTGCTTTCCACCAAGAATGTCCTTGAGGTTGTAGCTCTTTCCATTCCACTTGAAGATATATCCACCAAGTGCAGTGAAGAGAGGATAGGAGTGATATGTCGCTCCCTTTGGAAGTTCAAGGCAGACCTTGAAACCTTTGATAGCTGCCTTTGCAGCAGCACAATTTGTCTCGAGTTCATCGAGAGTTTTTGGAGCCTTAGTAAGATCCGTGTTCACGACTAGAGCAACGTTTTCAACGTCGACTGGCACGCCCCACTTGAGACCTTTGTAAGTAATTGCATCCATTGTTGATGATGCATAGTTTGCAGATGCAACATTGCTGACGCGATCAATAACGCCAGATGAAGCAAGACCGCCGAGCCAGTCATGTGGTGCAATCACCAAGTCTGGTCCAAGACCTTTAGGTCCTGCTGTGATGAGTTCATCACGAACAGTTCCGAAATCTTTTACAACTACAGTTGCTGTCACGCCATTTGCTTTTGCCCAAGGTGCAATTGCAGTTCTGACTGTCGGTGCTTTACCAGAGTCAGCCCAGATCAAAAGACTCTTCGTTGCAGCCTGCGCAGGTGCAACAAAGCTTGAGAGGACAAGAGCAGCGGTAGCTATGGCGCCAGTGACGCCGAGACGCTTCTTATTCATTTAATTTCCTCCATGGAAGTATCTGTAACGAGGGGTTACAGAGGAGACAATTTCAACCCGTACAAATCGGGCAGTCAAGGCGAAAAGCGTTGAATTACAGGTGTAGTTGCTGAGTTACTAATTCGTTATAAAGCACGTTTTTTGCACGCGCATTTACATGCAAGGTGAACTACTTATGAAGACCCGAGACGGTCTGATCCCAGCCCTTCACATCTTCAGGCTTACGAGGAGCCTTGCCGACGTAGCGCGCCGAAGGCCTGATTAAGCGGCCGGTGCGCTTCTGCTCGAGGATATGAGCAGACCAACCCGCAGTGCGAGCTGATGTAAACATTGGGGTGAACATGTGAGGTGGGACTTCGGCGAAATCAAGAAGTACTGCGGCCCAGAACTCAACATTTGTTTCAAGCACGCGATCTGGGCGACGCTCTCTTAATTCTGCAAGCGCTGCTTCTTCAAGCGCCTTGGCGACTTCATAACGTGGCGCACCTAATTCTTCGCAGGTACGACGAAGTGTGCGAGAGCGTGGATCTTGAGCGCGATAGACGCGATGACCAAATCCCATAAGGCGCTCGCCCTTATCAAGTAAATCTTTTACATATGCGCGCGCATCGCCAAGTTTTTCAACTGCTTGGATCATGTGTAGCACTCGAGATGGAGCACCACCGTGAAGCGGTCCACTCATTGCACCAATCGCACCAGAAATTGATGCCGCAACATCAGCGCCAGTTGAAGCGATAACGCGAGCGGTAAAGGTCGATGCATTCATTCCATGTTCTGCGGCCGAGACGAAGTAAGCATCGATTGCCCGGACATGTTTTGGATCTGGTTCCCCGCGCCAACGAATCATCATTCGCTCAACAACGGTATGGGCTTTATCAACTTCGCTTTGCGAAATCATTGGAGCAGTTCCACGTGCTGCTTGGGCGACGTAGGAAAGAACCATCACCGAAACACGAGCGAGATTTAAACGCGCCTCTTCATCCGAGATATCAAGCAGTGGCCTTAAACCCCAAGCTGGTGTGAGCATCGCAATTGCAGATTGAACATCGACTCGAACATCGCCAGAGTGAACCGGGATTGGGAATGGTTCGGCTGGTGGAAGCCCTGGATTGAATTCATCATCAACTAATAAGCCCCAGACATTTCCAAATGTCACTCGACCAACTAAGTCATCAATATCCACGCCGCGATAGCGAAGTGCGCTTCCCTCTTTATCTGGTTCAGCAATCTCTGATTCAAAGGCGATGACGCCCTCGAGGCCGGGCTTAAAGTCATCTGCCATAGCGGGTATTCTGCCCATAACTAGCCCACCCAACAAACTCAAGATGACCATCCGGCGAAAGTGACCTTAGATACATCCATGGCCGAGTTTGATAAAGATACGATTGCAAATATGCGCCGTTCATATGGCGAGAGCGGTCTTAGCGAGAGTGAAATTGATTCAAACCCTATCCAACAGTTTCGTAGTTGGTTAAAGGATGCCGCTGAAAACCCGATTGTGATTGAAGCAAATGCGATGGTTCTCTCTACCGTTGTTGATTCACAACCCACATCGCGAACTGTTCTGTTGAAAGATGTTACCGAAGCAGGATTTACCTTCTTTACAAATTACAACTCAGCAAAATCGACCGCAATAACAGGTAACGAGAAAGTGTCTCTGCTATTTCCTTGGTATCCGCTCGAACGCCAAGTAAAAATTCTAGGTAGCGCTTCAAAAATTTCAGATGCTGAATCTGACGCATATTTCGCCACGAGACCCTGGTCGAGCAAGATCGGAGCTTGGGCTAGTGATCAATCTGCACCGCTCTCATCACGCACCGAACTTGAGAGTAAGTGGAGCGAGTTTGCAGCCAAATACCCAGAAGGAAGCGAAGTTCCTAGACCCTCACATTGGGGAGGATTCTTAGTGACACCAATCTCAATTGAATTCTGGCAGGGGCGATATTCCCGACTCCATGATCGAATCAGATACACCAAAACTGGCAGCGAATGGAAAATCCAGCGCATCTATCCCTAGTTTGAAGATAGGCTTTGCAAAATCATGGCAGAGATAAAGATTCCTGATTCACTTAAACCCAAAGATGGTCGCTTTGGTTGTGGCCCCTCAAAAATTCGCGATGAAGCACTTGAGAATCTAGTTAAGAGTGGCGCCTCAATTCTGGGAACATCGCATCGACAAAAACCAGTTAAGGGTGTCGTTAATCGAGTGCGTACTGGTCTTAACTCGCTCTTTAATCTCCCCGAGGGCTATGAAGTAGTTATGGGCAACGGTGGATCAACTGCGTTCTGGGATGTCGCGACCTTTGGCTTGATTGAGAAGAAATCACAACACTTAAGTTTTGGCGAGTTCTCATCGAAGTTTGCTAGCGCGGCAAAGGAAGCACCTTTCCTAGATGATCCTTCGATTATTAAATCTGAACCCGGATCGCATCCACTTCCAGTTATTGAAAAAGGAGTTGATGTTTACGCACTAACTCATAATGAGACTTCAACTGGAGTTGCGATGCCGATTAAGCGTCCAGCCGGAAGCGATGGCGCGCTAGTGCTAGTTGATGCAACAAGCGCAGCTGGAGGGCTTAATGTCACGGCCGCTGAATTTGATGCTTATTACTTCGCTCCCCAAAAGTCTTTTGCCTCAGATGGTGGACTCTGGATTGCGCTTATGAGCCCTGCTGCAATTGCGCGGGTAGAGAAGATAAAAGCGAGTGGCCGTTGGGTGCCCGCTTTCTTTGACCTATCGATAGCGATTGAGAATTCACGGCTCGATCAGACTTACAACACCCCAGCCGTTGCAACTCTGATGCTTCTTGCAGATCAGATTGAGTGGATGAATAGCAACGGTGGCCTTGCCTTTGCCACTGGTAGAAGTGCAAAGTCAGCTGAAATCATCTATTCCTGGGCAGAAAAGACTTCTTACACAACTCCCTTTGTTACTGAGCCAGCGATGCGCTCAAATGTAGTTGCAACCATCAATTTTGAGGATGGAATAGATGCCTTAGAAATCGCAAAGACGCTTCGGGTAAATGGAATTGTTGATACTGAGCCTTACCGAAAGTTAGGCAAGAACCAACTTCGCATCGGTATGTTCCCTGCGATTGATCCAGAAGATGTCCGCGCCCTTACCTCTTGTATCGAACATGTCGTAAGAGAAATGAAGGGATAAATGAACTATAAATTCCGGAGAACTGTGACCCTTGTGATTCTCTTTGGCTTAATCCTTTTTGTCCTCGTAAGCGGCCTCTAAAACATCATCAACTAGGACGCTTTCTGGGGCTTCTACTAGATCTTTGAATTTCAAATAAGTGAGAGCAGCCGCAGTAAGTGAGATAGCGCCACAAATTGCGATTGTGTATCGAGTACCAATTTCTTGAGTCATCCAGCCGATTACCGGCGAGACAATTGGAGTTCCACCAAGAAAAACAGTGAGATAAATTCCCATCACACGGCCACGAATAGCCGAATCAGTTCGAAGTTGAACCATTGTGTTTGCTGCGATAAAGGTAATGAGGGCGATAAATCCAATTAGCGGTAAGAAAATTGCATAAGTGATGTAGTTAGGTGCAAATGCTGAGGCAATCAATACGACGCTAAAGAGCATCGAGCCCCTCATTACGAACTTTGGGTCTCGCTTTCGCTCAAGTCGAGCCGAAACGATAGCGCCACTGAGTGAACCAATGGCAAGGATGCTACCTAGCGCACCATATTCGGCGGCGCTCTTATTAAAGACAGCTGTTGCCATCATCGTGTTGAAAATATTGAAATTTAATCCAAAGCTAGTTGCAAAGAAGACCGTGAACATCACGGCAAGGATGTCAGGGCGAGCGCGGACATAGTTAAGTCCCTGGCGAATCTTGGTGGAGCTGCGATTCATCTCTTCCCGGAAGAGCTCACTCTCCCGAATGAATAGCAGCGAAATAATCACTCCGAGGTAGGAAATTCCATTTAAAATAAATGAGAATCCCGTCCCGTAAGCGGCAATCAAAACTCCGGAGAGCCCGGGGCCAATCAAGCGGCCAATATTGAAGTTTGTTGAATTCAAACCAACGGCATTTGGTAGATCTTCTTTACCGACAACCTCAACATTAAAACTCTGGCGAGTAGGGGCATCGATCGCATTTCCCATACCAAGTAAGAAGGCAAAGAACATCACATGCCAGATCTGTATTTGGTCTAGCAGAACGAGGGTTCCGACCGAGAGCGCAGAAATCGCACCAGTTAAATTAGTAAGGATCAAAACTTTTCGCTTATTGAATTTATCTGCGATCTTCCCACCGGAGATACTGAAAAAAAGAGTAGGTGCAAATTGAAGTGCAGTGACAATTCCAAGATAAGAACCGCTATTTGTTAGTTCCAAGATTAACCAGGCTTGTGCAACGCCTTGGGCCCAGGTTCCTATATTTGAGACGAAGTTGGCTGCGAAAAGTATTCTAAAGTTGCGATGACGAAAAGATCGCAACGTACTCACTAGTTGATTCTAGTATGCTTCTTTTCATGCGTGGCGCTATTCCAGTCATCATCATCGGAATAATTCTTTGGACGATTGCGCTAGTAATTGCAATAATCGCAAACGCGATGGCAAAGGTGATTCTTGCTTGCTTACTCGGTATAACCCTTGGACTTATTGGAATTCGTTACACAAAACGGCGCGCAAAACGCGAAGGGCTCTAAAGCTTTACTTCCCCTCTATTTCTTGCGCAATTCCACGTAATACTTTGGCAACGCGAGTCGCTTCAGCCTCACTTGGATAACGACCATGACGCAAACCATTTCCGACTCGATCCAACATCTTGATCGATTCTTCAATAATTACCGCGAGATCATCAGCACCTGATTTTGAGGCGGCTAGAGATGGTGGCGCTTCAACAACTCTTACCGATAGAGCTTGTGGACCCTTACGACCTTCGGCAACACCGAACTCTAATTTTGTGCCAGGCTTTAAAGTTGCAACGCCATCGGGAAGAGCAGAAGCAGCGATATAAACATCTTCGCCTTCATCAGATGAGATAAATCCAAAACCCTTTTCGAGGCTAAACCACTTAACGCGTCCGGTTGGCATAGGAGGAGCCCCCTTTACATAAAAATCATTTAGGTGTCGTGTGCGCCGCGCTTTGCGGACAGGGGGCTAGTTTATCGCCTCAGAGTGAGCGCCGCAGCCATGATTTACCGCAACTACGCTTGCATCCTCAGGTGAAATTGCATTGGCGCAGACGCCAAAGGCTTGGCGAAGTGAGCCGCTAATTGGTAGATAAAAACCACAGCTCCCACAATTCTTAGGCGCCCAGCGCGCGATATCTACATTTGGGCCGCGGTCACCTTCGATCCAACGCTTGGCTGCTTGGTCGCGACCTTCAATTGATAGAACACGCAAGCGTCCGGCGCCAAGTTCAAAGAGTTCTCGGAGATCTAACTCTTCATCTTCCGGAAGAACTGCGCTTGCAGGAACAAGTCTTGCGTCATCAATTTCGGTTGGAACGATGGTTCCGGCTGAGACATCTTCTTTAGTAACGCGATTGCTATATGGAATCCAATCTGGAGCAAGAAGCGAATCCGTTCCAGGTAGAAGTACAACATCACAGACAGTCGGGGAACTATCTTGATCCACTTTTGCAATTGTTACCGCCCAGCGCCAACCAACATAACCAGGTAAGTTCGCCTCAAAGAGATAAGTAGCAACATGATCGCCATCGGTATCGGTCGAAAGAAGATTGCCTACGTACTTCTCATCCTTCGCATCTTCAATCGCGGCGCCACGTGCAAGAGCGGCGGCATCAAATGGATCGACGACGCCGCTCTCGTTAGAGTTCTTTGGCTTCTTTGTCACTCTAGACATGAAGCCAAGTCTACCTTTCTTAGAAGTCCATATCTCCGCCAGGTGCTGCAGGAACAGCTGGCTTTGGTTCTGGCTTATCTGCAATTACAGCCTCTGTAGTTAGGAATAGGGCTGCGATTGATGCTGCGTTCTGAAGTGCAGAACGAGTTACTTTCGCTGGATCGATGATGCCGGACTTAATCATGTCGACATACTCACCTGTTGCAGCATTTAATCCATGTCCTGGATCAAGATGGCGAACTTTCTCAACAACAACTCCGCCTTCAAGTCCGGCATTAATTGCAATCTGCTTCAACGGTGCTTCCACTGCATACTCAACAATCTTTGCACCAGTTGCTTCATCGCCAGATAGTTTCAAGTTCTCGAGAGCTTTCTTCGAAGCTTGTAGAAGCGCGACGCCACCACCGGCGACGATTCCTTCTTCAACAGCTGCCTTCGCGTTACGAACCGCATCTTCAATTCTGTGCTTGCGCTCTTTGAGTTCAACCTCAGTTGCAGCTCCGGCCTTGATGACAGCGACGCCACCAGCCAGCTTAGCTAGACGCTCTTGGAGCTTCTCGCGGTCGTAGTCAGAATCGCTCTTCTCAATCTCAGCGCGGATCTGGTTGACGCGACCCTTGATCATCTCATCATCGCCGGAACCTTCAACGATGGTGGTCTCATCCTTGGTTACAACGACTTTGCGCGCTCTACCCAAGAGATCCAAAGTAGTTGCATCAAGCTTCAAGCCAACTTCCTCAGAAATAACAGTTCCACCAGTCAAAATCGCCATATCTTGGAGCATCGCTTTACGGCGATCGCCAAAACCTGGGGCCTTAACAGCAACGGAACGGAATGTTCCGCGAATCTTATTTACAACTAGAGTTGCAAGAGCTTCGCCCTCAACATCTTCAGCGATGATTGCGAGTGGCTTACCGCCTTGCATTACCTTCTCAAGTAATGGAACTAAATCTTTGATATTTGCAATCTTCGAATTTGCAATCAAGATGTATGGATCTTCAAGCACAGCTTCCATCCGATCGGTATCTGTGACCATGTATGGAGAGATGTAACCCTTATCAAAACGCATACCTTCGGTGAGTTCTAACTCAAGGCCGAATGTATTGCTCTCTTCGACGGTGATTACGCCTTCCTTGCCAACCTTCTCCATCGCCTCAGCGATCATTTCGCCGATAGTTGAATCAGCTGCTGAAATCGATGCGGTTGCTGAAATCTGTGCTTGAGTCTCAACTGGCTTTGCCATTGCGGAGAGTTCGGCTGAAATTGCCTCGACTGCCTTTTCAATTCCGCGCTTTAGTGACATCGGATTTGAGCCAGCAGCAACGTTGCGAAGTCCCTCGCGGACAAGTGCTTGGGCAAGAACGGTTGCAGTAGTAGTTCCATCTCCTGCGACATCGTCGGTCTTCTTAGCAACTTCCTTAACGAGCTCGGCGCCAATCTTTTCCCATGGATCATCTAGTTCGATCTCTTTTGCAATCGAGACGCCATCGTTTGTGATTGTGGGCGCGCCCCACTTCTTCTCTAAGACAACATTTCGTCCACGTGGCCCGAGGGTTACCTTTACGGCATCCGCCAAGGTATTCATCCCGCGCTCTAGACCGCGGCGTGCTTCTTCATTAAAGGCAATCATCTTTGCCATAGTTCTTCTTCGCTCCCTGCTCGTAGAGGTGGTTCGGGCGACTTATCACTCTCGCCCGACGAGTGCTAACGCCAAGCCTAGGCGGGTGTATTCCCGACCTCAAATCAGCGTTATCCCTCCCTCAAATCCGGCCCTAATCGAGCCCTAAACGGAATTATCAGGCAACCTTCAGGCCCGATTCATCCATGTGCCACTCATAACCTCTACTTTGCTCGCATGGCGACGGTAAGTATTGAGGAGCGGCGCAACCTCGCTCGGCTGAGCCATCGGATTGGGTTTGGTCCAAAGCCGGGTGAATTCGAAGAGCTACTTTCTTTGGGGTTCTACAGATCAGCAGAAAGGGCGCTCGCACAGGCAGAGTCGGCTTCGCCTGATTTAGCAGCTTCGCTAGGCCTGAAGGATTTAGGCAACCAACCTCGTCCAAACTCTCCAGAAATTGTTGATTACGTTGAGCAGAAACGTTTTCAATTAAGAACTATGACACTTTGGTGGCTAGATGAAATGGTCACTCAGGAAAATCCAATCACAGAGCGAATGACATGGTTTTGGCATGGGCATTGGGCTACTTCATATGCAAAAGTTGATGAGCCAATTGTCATGTTTAATCATGTTGATTCCCTGCGGAAAAGTGCCCTTGGAAATTTCCGAGACATGGCAAAAGCAATGGTTCTCGATGGCGCGCTTATCTACTGGCTTGATGGCCAAAAGAACACTTCAGCGGCTCCAAACGAGAATCTTTCTAGAGAATTAATGGAGTTATTTATCCTAGGCGTAAATCGCTATACCGAGGATGATGTAAAGCAAACTGCCAAAGCGCTTACTGGATATAAAGTGGTGAAGAGTTCTGGTTTAGTTTCGCGGAATTTACGCCAGAGCTTTACCGGTGATATCTCATATCTAGGAACATCTGGAAAATTTGATGCAATTTCTCTAACGGACTTTCTGGTCAACCGCCGTGATTGTCAAAGATTTATCCCAGAGCGACTCTGGTATCGATTTATAAATTCATCCTCGGATTTACCTAATAACTCTGCGATTGAAAATGCATTCGCAGATCGCAACATCCTTTCTTCTGTTCAAGCGCTCGTTGCCCATCCAGGATTCATTGACCCCGTAAATACCCAAGTTAAATCGCCACTTGATTGGCTCATTTCGGTACTTCGCGCTTTAGAGATAACGCCCTCGCAATTTGAACGGCCGGATTACTTGATAAATCTCTTAAATGGCCTGGGCCAAAGACCATATTTCCCGCCAAATGTGGGTGGTTGGCCCGCAGATGAAGCCTGGTTGTCAGCGGCATCAACTCAAACACGGCTCGCAGCAGCAGACTATCTGGCTAAGAGAGGTCAACTTGCGCCGATATCTAACTTGAGCGCAGCAGCGCGATTAGAAGGGCTGGCGAATTGGCTTGGGGTTGCATCTTGGAGCGAGCGCACAAGACAAGCACTTAATGGAGCAATTCGTGACCCTCAACGACTTGCAGTACTTGGAATCTGTAGCCCTGAATATCTGGTGAATGCATGAAGTTGTTAGGAGAAAAGTGGACACATTAACAAGACGCAAATTCATCCAGATGACTGGAGCGGGAGCGATAGCTGCAGCTGCACATACGCTTTCTATTGAAGAGATAGCAAATGCAGCAATCTCAAGACCGCTACCTCTTGGAACTCCAATTCTCGTTGTCGTTACTTTGTACGGTGGAAATGATGG